>ENA-OPCB01000002-OPCB01000002.1-human-gut-metagenome-genome-assembly--contig:-NODE-2-length-250508-cov-7.095415_pt1 | contig 250508 bp, 234 predicted proteins | sample MGYA00241561_ERZ501473 | MGnify/ENA primary metagenome ERZ501473 (study PRJEB25962, sample SAMEA2042519) | human gut metagenome | biome: human gut; feature: human-associated habitat; material: faeces... | reverse complement strand
AATCCCCGTCCCACCCCGCAAGCCCACGCCCCGCCCCACCGCAAACCCTCGCCTCACCACACTCCGCAAGCCCGAATCCCCGCCCCACCCCGCGCCCGGGCCCGGGGTCCCTGTAACATCGTAAAGAATCCTGTAACATCCTGTCGCACAAAAAAATTTTCCTCTGTAGTCATTTCGACATAATTCGTAGAAGGAATTGCCTATAATTAACTCGTGTTACAACAGGAGGAAGATTATGGAGTATGAAATATACCTGGATATGTTTTTTCTGGTAAATTTCTATATGGATTACATAATCATGTGGGCAGTAACCAAAATTCTAAAAATTACGCAATATGTATATATTAGAAGAATAGGAGCTGCGGCTGTTGGTGCATTATATGCCACTTTGATAATAGCCTTTCGACTAAACGGTGCCGTATGGAAGATAATGACCTACGCGGTAATTGTACTGCTTATGAGTTTCATACTGACAGGGAAAAAGAAGATAAGGCAGATAATAGGAGGGGCAGGACTAATATATCTGTTTGCCATAACACTTGGAGGAATTCTGCATGTTATTTATTATTATACCTTCGTAGGATTTGCTCTGCGGGGACAAGGAGTATCGTGGGTGTTAGTAGGGGTAGGCGGAGTAATGTTTGCGCCGTTATTGCAAAGCATGATAAAAAGTATATCCAAAAGATTATATCTTGAGGAGACCAGAACAGTAGCAATTCTTGAAAACAAAGACAAAAAGATAAAGCTCATGGCACTCCTTGATACGGGAAACTCTCTGTATGATCCGATATTCAATGTTCCGGTTAATCTGATAGAATCAGAAGCCGCACGGAAAATAATGGAAGACGGTATAGGTATGGGATATCATCTGATACCGTTTGCCTCAGTGGGAAATGAATCGGGACTTATACCTGTTGTGCAGTTTACAGGACTAACCATACACACATCGGGAGGGGAGTTCCATATAGATAAGCCATGGTTTGCCCTGTATTCAGGCAGACTTTCCGGAAAAGAAGAATATAACATTATTCTTCATCCGGAAATGTTACACAAGTCAAATAAGGAGGATAACAATGTATTTAAAAGTAATGATGCCTAAAAGGTTTCAGTTTCGGATGGTTCCGAGTTTCAAAAATTTTCTGTTGGACAGAAAAGGTGATATTCATTACATAGGCGGGGCAGATGTTCTGCCGGCACCGTTAGAACCAGCCGAAGAAGCAGAAGTAATAGCAGATCTGGGGACGGAGTATGATACTAAAGCAAAAACGATGCTGATTGAACATAATTTGCGCCTTGTGGTCTACATAGCAAAAAAATTCGACAACACAGGTGTTGGAGTGGAAGATTTGATTTCCATAGGAACGATAGGACTTATAAAAGCCATCAATTCCTTTGATATTAATAAAAAAATTAAACTGGCGACCTATGCGTCAAGATGTATAGAAAATGAGATTCTCATGTACCTGAGACGAAATCATAAGACAAGAATGGAAGTATCCATTGACGAACCGCTGAATGTGGACTGGGATGGCAACGAGCTTCTTTTGTCGGATATTCTGGGAACGGACGAAGACATAATTTATAGAAATCTTGAAGACGAAGCCGAGAAAAAACTGCTTTTAAAGGCAGTGAATAAGTTGAGCGAAAGGGAAAGAACCATTATAGACCTGAGATTTGGTCTTAACTCCCCTGACGGAAAAGAACTTACACAAAAAGAAGTGGCGGATATGCTTGGAATATCCCAGTCCTACATATCAAGACTTGAAAAAAAGATAATAAAACGTCTGAAAAAAGAAATGATAAAGAATGAATAACCACTGTTAAAACTGTTAATCATATTCTTATATTTAGCTAGGCAGGTGAGAATATGACAATGTACAAAGTTGAAATATGTGGAGTGAACACATCAAAATTACCACTCTTATCTACCAAGGAAAAAGAAGAACTCATTATTAAAGTAAAAAACGGAGATAAAGCAGCGAGGGAAAGATATATAAAATGCAACTTAAGACTTGTTTTAAGCGTTGTAAAAAGATTTTCCGGCAACGGCGAAAATATGGATGATCTGTTCCAGATAGGATGCATAGGACTTATAAAAGCAATCGACAATTTTGATATGAGCCTGAACGTAAAGTTTTCGACTTACGCAGTGCCCATGATAATTGGGGAGATAAGACGTTTTTTGAGGGATAACAGCCAGATACGGGTGTCGAGGTCACTTAAAGATGTGGCATTCAGGGCAATATATGCCAAAGAAAGAATTATGAAAACAGGGAAGGATGAACCCACGGTTAATGAACTTGCCACGGAAATAGGTGTAAGCAAAGAAGAACTTGTAATGGCACTTGATGCAATCCAGACTCCTGTATCGTTATATGAACCCATATATACGGACGGAGGAGATATGCTGTATGTAATGGACCAGATTGGTGATAAAAAAAATACCGAAGAAAACTGGGTGAATGAGATGGCACTTAAGGATGCCATAAAAAGACTTCCGGACAGGGAAAAAGAAATAATAAAACTTAGATATTTTGATGGCAAAACCCAGATGGAGGTGTCAAAAATGGTGCGGATTTCACAGGCACAGGTCAGCAGACTTGAGAAATCTGCTATAAAAAATATGGAAAATTATCTGCGCCGCAGTTGATTTTACCAACAATAAGTGATAATATATGCACATAAATATTACGATGACAGAAAGCAGGTACTATGAATAATAAGAGAACATTAAGCACAATATTGAAAATTATTCTGCCTGTGGTGATTCTGTTAGTAGTTTTGGTTATAAGATTCAGAAAAGTATCTGATAACGGATTTAATCCTGCCAGATATGTCCTTATTGATACTCAGGGAATAGATGGCAGAGGTAAGATTTTGTTGTCTTACGACAAAGTGAGCCTTGTAGAGGCATTATGCGGCAGCGATGCCGATGAAAGAACTAAGGCACTGTATGAGAAATTTGCCGACAGCATAACGTATGAAGCCGACAGAACTGATGGACTTTCCAATGGAGATGTAATTACAATTACCGTCTCGTATGACAGCAAGGCTGCCAGAGAGGCAGGGGTTACCATTGATGATAATATCAGGGAGTACAAGGTGACAGGACTTAACAAGGGAACGGCAGTTGATGCCTTTAAGGATTTACAGATAGTCACGGATGGTATAAGTCCGTTTGTGACGGTTACTGTTGATAACCTTTCTAAGGATGAGTATATAAGCACTCTTTCTTATGAAGTCGATAAGCCTGAAGGTAATGCCATAGGCGACACTGTAACGATAAGATGCCTGGCAGATGAAGACGAGGCTGCCGCACTTGGATATTATTTTGAAACGACGAGTATGACATATACTATAACAACAGCGGACCGTTATGCCGGTAAGGCAGAAGATCTGGATATGAATGTTATACGTACACTTGCAAAAGAATCGGCGGATGTGGTTACCAATCTTACCGCTGACACAACATTTCATATGGCATATACCGTAACCGGTAAGAAGGATTATCTTTACAGGGATGGTAATGAAGAGGCTGTTAATTTTGATATATACAAGGTTGAACTTGCGGATAACACAACGGATACTATGGGCAGCCACGGCAATTATGTCCTTATTTATGTCAAAGGACAGATTAGGACTCCTGATTATTCGGGAGGAGAAGATCCGTATGAATATATAGATGCATATTTCTGTTTTGTATTCTGCGATGCAGTGATAACACGTACCGGAGAATTTACAATGGCAGTTAATGATATAGAACAGAGGTATATCTGCAACAGCAGCTTCGATGCCGTAAGAGATGACGCAAGGACTTTTATCGGAGCCGGATATGAGTATACGGATGTACCGCTTAATTAATAGAACTATAAGAGGAAGGTTTAGCAATGGCTTATAACAGAAAGCGTCTCCGTCTCGGAGAATTATTACTTGAGAACAATCTTATTACTGAAGAACAACTTAATATAGCACTGGAAGAACAGAAAGCTAAGGGTATTAAACTTGGTGAAGCGATTATAGGGCTTGGCTATGTTACACAGGATGCCATTAATGATTTACTGTGCCAGCAGCTTAATATTGATTTTGTCGATTTAAGAAAGATTGAGATAGATGATTCCATAGCCAGAATGGTAGGAGAGAAGGTAGTCCGTAAGTACATGCTTCTTCCTTTTGCACTTGATGACAGACAGGCTAATGTAATTAAAGTAGCCATGGAAGATCCTATGAACATTATGGCTATTGATGATATCGGTATCATCACCGGAATGACGGTCCAGCCATATCTTTCCACACATGCATATATATCTACGGCAATAGATAAGCTGTATGGTAAATCACAGGCCAATGCCATTGCGGAACAGTTCATGAAAGAACAGGGTTCGGGTGATGACGCAGATAATGCCGAAGAGAATAAGAGACAGGAAGATGTTGATAATTCACCGGTTGTTAAGCTTGTTAATAATATTATTGAAGGCGGCGTGCGCCAGAGAGCTTCCGATATACATATTGAACCGTTTGAATACAATGTAAGAGTCAGATACAGGATAGATGGTGTTCTCCGTGAGATTATATCTTATGACAGAGCACTTTATGCGGCGATTATTGCCAGACTTAAGGTTATTTCAGGAATGGATATTTCTGAAAAGAGAAAGCCGCAGGACGGCCGAATTACGATAACCGTGGACAGAAGGGAATACGATATCCGTGTCAGCAACCTCCCTACGGTATTTGGAGAGAAAGTCGTTATGCGACTTGCTTCCAAAGAAGGTTTTAAGAGGGATAAGAAAGACCTTGGTCTTTCACCTACAGACCTTGTTAAATTTGATAATATCCTTAGAAACCCACATGGAATTATCCTTGTTACGGGACCTACAGGTAGTGGTAAATCTACAACACTTTATACTGCTTTAAGCGAACTCGCAAGTGATGAAGTTAATATCATCACTGTTGAAGACCCGGTAGAAGCGAATGTAGACAATGTAAATCAGGTTCAGGTTAATGTTAAGGCTAACCTTACATTTGCCAGTGCCCTTCGTTCAATTCTCCGACAGGATCCGGACATCATCATGATAGGTGAGATCCGAGACGGAGAGACAGCAGAGATAGCAGTTAAGGCTTCCATCACAGGACATCTTGTTGTAAGTACACTTCATACTAACAGTACTGCGGCATCTATCTCCCGTCTTATTGATATGGGTATTGAACCATACCTTTTAGGTGATTCCCTCGTAGGAATTATCGCCCAGCGACTTGTCAGAAGGCTTTGCCCTGAATGCAAGGAGTCCTACGAAGCAGACGAGGAAGAAAAGAGAGTTCTTAAGGTACCACAGAATGAACCTCTTAAGCTTTATAAGGCTTGCGGATGTGAGGCATGTGGTAATACAGGATATTATGGACGAATCGGTGTATATGAGATAATGCCTATCTCAAGAAAGATCAAGAATCTCATTGCATCGGGAGCCAATGCGGACGAGATAACCGCACAGGCAGTAACGGAGGGCATGAATACACTTAGAATGTCAGCCTCAAACTATGTAAAACAGGGATTGACATCATTTAGCGAGATGATGAAGATTACCTACGAAACAGACGATACCAACTAAAAAAACGGGGGTTTTGGACAAAATGGTTACAATTGAAGAACTTTTAAAAATCGGTAAAGAAAACGGAGCATCCGACGTACATATTACGGTAGGACTCCCACCTGAGATGAGAGTCAATGGTGAACTTATGGGAATGGATTACCCAAGGCTTACGCCAACAGACACAGAAGAAATAGTAGGCCAGCTTCTTAATGAGAAGCAGAAAAACATCATTAAAGAATATGGAGAAGCAGATTTTTCATTTTCAATACCAAGCCTTGGACGATACAGGGTTAATGCATTTAAACAGCGTGGAAGTCTTGCAGCAGCAATCCGTCTGGTAGGAACACAGATTCCAAGACCTGAAGATCTGGGACTTCCTAAATCAGTCATAGAATTACATAATAAGAAGAGAGGACTTATCCTCGTTACGGGACCTACCGGAAGTGGTAAGTCTACTACACTTGCTTCATTAATTAATAAGATTAATGAGAATCGTAAAGCGCATATTATTACACTTGAAGACCCAATCGAGTACCTGCATACACATAAACAGGCGATGATTAACCAGAGAGAAGTCGGACTTGATACAATGAGTTATGCCAATGCATTAAGGGCTGCACTCCGTGAAGATCCGGATGTCATCCTTGTAGGTGAGATGCGAGATCTTGAGACAATATCGATAGCAATTACTGCAGCCGAGACGGGACATCTTGTTCTTTCAACATTGCATACAATAGGTGCGGCAAGTACAATTGATCGTATTATTGACGTATTCCCTCCTCATCAGCAGCAGCAGATAAGAATACAGCTCTCAATGGTACTTGAAGCGGTTATTTCACAGCAGCTTATTCCTACAACGGATAAGCGTCACCGTGTAGCAGCATTTGAAGTAATGCTTATGACAGTAGCAATTAAGAACCTTATCCGTGAAAGCAAGACATTCCAGATTGATTCAATGATCCAGACCAGCAGGGAAAAAGGCATGATAACAATGGATGATGCATTATATGAACTTTGTATGATGGGACATATTACGTCCGAATCCGCACTGAGTTTTGCACAGGATCCTGTTGCATTGGAGAAAAAAATTAAAATATACTAAACAAATCATAAAAATTTGATAAATAAAAATCTTGTATGAAAATTGTCGATGTAGTATAATACATACATACTTAGGATTGGGTTTGATGGAGTAAAGAATGGCAAATTTTAATTATCGAATAATAACAAAAGAAGGCAAAGAAAAGAGCGGCTCTCTTGATGCAGAAGACCAGATAACCGCTGTAGCACAACTGAAATCGGAAGGCAACACAGTTATTTCCGTTAAGGCAGGCAGCAAGCTTAATACCGAGGTTAAGTTTGGCAGTGGCAAGAAAGTCAAGGTCAGGGACCTCAGCGCTTTTTGTCGACAATTTAACAGCTTACTGAAAGCGGGCGTAGGCGTTATAACCGCACTTGACATGCTTGGCGACCAGACAGAGAACAGGACACTTAAGCAGTCCATATATAATGTCAGGGACCGAGTTCAGAAGGGTCATACCCTTGCTAACTCGATGAAGAAGGAAGATTGCTTTCCATCACTTCTCGTAAGTATGATGGAAGCCGGTGAACAGTCAGGTAATATTGAAATTGCTCTTGAGAGAATGGCTGAACATTTCGAGAAGGACGGAAGAACCAAGGCAGCACTTAAGAAGGCTATGATGTATCCTATCATACTTGGTATTGTTGCCATAGCAGTTCTTGTCATAATGGTAGTTGCCGTTATCCCAAGCTTCTCCAGCATGTTCGCAGATATGGATGCGAAGCTTCCGGGAATTACGAGGGGACTTCTTTCTCTCAGTGATTTCATAAGAGGTTACTGGTACATAATTATAGCGGTTATAGCCGCAGTAGTAATAGGACTTAAGTATTTTTCAAAGACCGAGACCGGCATATATTTCTTTGCAAGACTTAAGGTCAGGATGCCGGCATTCGGTAATCTTACAAGGAAGACGGCTGCAGCAAGATTCGCAAGAACTTTCAGCACAATGCTTTCTTCCGGTATGTCAATGGTTGAAGCTCTTAATATTACGGCAGGAACCATGGATAACCAGTTATTCAAGGACGTTGTAAGTGACTGTGCCGTACAGGTGCAGCGAGGCGTACCTCTTACAATGCCCCTTAAGAAATCGGAACTGTTCCCACCGCTTATCATTCATATGACAGGTATCGGTGAGGAATCAGGTAACCTTGAAGAGATGCTTAACAACTGTGCCAACTACTTTGATGAAGAAGTAGAAGCTGCCACACAGCAGGTTATGGCACTTATGGAGCCTATGATTATTATTGTACTTGCCGGAATTGTATGTCTTATCTTGGCTGCAATTTACGGACCAATGATTACAATGTATAACACATTGGGCAAGATGTAAATTTGATACTAAAAGCTTTTGCATACCCGTCATCAGCTTTTGTATATATATCTATTATCAAAATAATATGATCAGAGATAACACTGATTAAGAGGAAAAGGAGAATGATATTCATGAAGAAAATGTCACAGAAAAATAACAAAGGTTTCTCTCTTGTAGAACTTATCGTAGTAGTAGCTATCATGGCTGTACTTATGGGTATTTTAGTACCAACACTTGTAAAGAACGTTGAGAAGTCTAAGAAACAGAAAGATGCTTCAGCTATCGAAGAAATCAGAAGCACAATGGTAACAACTTTAGCAGATCCTACATACTCAGATATTGAAGCTACAATCGTTTACGATGGTACAACAATTGATGTTGATACTCCTAAAAGCATTAGTGCAGTAAAACCAATCACAGATACTGAAGTTAAAACATTCTTAACAGCAGTAAGTGCTGATGTTAAAGACTGGAAATTTACATCTAAGGCTTATAAGGCAGATGATGAGGTAACATTTGTAATTTCTGGCCAGATGGTAACTGTATACAGAGAAGCAGAAGGCGAATCAGCACCAGGTGCCGGTGGCACAGGTGCAACAACTACAGTAGCACCATAAAATTGAATTAATTGATTAAATATTACGGGTAATATTTATTTTAACTGGGATGATATCTGCATAAGCAGGTATTGTCTCAGTTATATAATAAAGAAAAATTGAGCAGGTATACATTATGATATGGACTTTAAGCATGAGAATTACAATATATGTAATATGCTTTATTTTCGGAATAATAATTGGCAGCTTCGTGAATGTATTGATATACAGACTGCCCTTACATGAGAACATAGTAACAGAAAACAGTCACTGTATGACATGCGGACATAAATTAAAATGGTATGATTTATTTCCATTGTTCAGCTACCTTTTTTTAAGAGGAAAATGTCGGTATTGTAAAGCAAAGTTATCAGTTCAATATCCATTAGTAGAATTCATTAATGGATTATTTTATGTATTAATATTTATTTTTAACGGAATTAATGTAACAAGTATATGTTACGCACTGTCGGTATCCATGCTGATTGCCTTAAGTGTAATTGACTGGCGTACATACGAGATTCCGTTTGGACTTAACATAGCCATATTGGTATTTGGAATAATTAATATGGCATTTAATTATAAGAATTTCCTATATTATCTGATAGGAATGGTCTGCGTAAGCGGATTCCTACTTTTGTTATATCTTATTACAAAGGGAAGAGGAATAGGCGGCGGTGATATTAAGTTAATGGCAGCCGCAGGACTTTTACTTGGTTGGAAACACATAATACTGGCACTGATTCTGGGATGCATCATTGGTTCTGTTATTCACATTATATTGATGAAAGTAAGTGATAAAGGCAGAATGTTGGCATTTGGACCATATCTGTCTGTAGGAATAGTTATATCAATGTTGTGTGGAGACCGGTTATTAAATTGGTATTTAGGTATTTTTCAATAAAATAAATTAAGATGTTTACCAGGCATCGACCAGGGAGGAAATATAGAAATGGCGTCAACAGTTTTAGCTATTACGGTAGGTAACGATACCACTAAAATAAGTGAAGTAATGTATTCTTCACACCGAATTGTTCGAGTATCATATTCTAATACAATTCCTACACCAAAGGATTGTGTAGAAGATGGTCAGATAAGAGATCCTAAGGAATTGGCAACAGCCATAAGAGACGAACTTAGGAAGGGCGAAATCATCACTAAAGATGTAATTTTTGCCATTCAGTCAAATAAAATTATCAGTAAAGAAATCGTGGCACCTTATATGAAGGAAGCCAGATTAATGGAATATATTGTTACGAATGCAACAGAATATTTTCCTGTTAATATAGATGAATATGTCTTTACATATTCCATACTTGAGAACATTATTGATGTATCAGAGAAAAAATACAGATTAATGGTTATGGCAGCACCAATGGGTATTGTCGAAAGATATTATGACGTTGCAGACATGCTTGAATTAAGGGTACTTGATCTTGATTATGTTGGTAACTCTACATTACAGTTAATGAGATTGCAGATTGATGATTCACCTACCCTTTCTATCCAGATGGGTGATGAAGCAACAATCATAAGTATATTTAATAAGAATGTCCTTCAGCTTATGAGATCTGTTCCATACGGACGATCAACCGTTGCCAATGCAATAGCGGAGAAGAGGGATATTCCCTATGAAGAAGCGTTAACTGTCCTTGACAATGAACGTGTACTTAAAGAAAGTTTTTCCGACGGAGATTATATAACGGGTTCGTTAAAATATCTCGCTAATAATATCAGTCGTGTAATTGACTATTATTCAACAAAGAATCCTGATGTTACTATTCAGAAGGCTGTAATGGTAACTGAGGGTAAGTCAATCAGGGCACTTGAGACACTTCTTTCTTATGAAATTGGTCTTAAGATTAAAAGAATTGATGAACTTAACCAGGTTATTGCGGATGACAGACTTAATATGTCTTTGTCAGAACTTACAGGATACCTTTCCAATATCGGATGTGTTATCCAGCCTGTTAACTTTGTTCCAAAGTCCGCACTTATTAAGGCTAAGAAGACTAATGATAATAAATATTTAAGACTTATAATTATGGGAGCTGTTTTTATTGCAGCAGTAATCGTGCTTATTCCTCTTGTAGGTAACATAAGTAAGAGAACAGAGAATAACGGACTTAAATCAAACATTAAAAAGATAGAGGGCATTAAGACAGTAGTTAATGATTATTATCTTTCAAAAGATAAATTCACAGACATATCAACATTCTATGCACTTGCATCCAATGCTGATGATGACCTTCATAAGTTTATTGAATTCCTTGAAGAGAACATGCCTTCGGATATAGGACTTACGTCCTTTTCTGTTTCCGGAGGAGCCGTTACAATGAACTGTACCGGCAGTTCCAAGGAAACCCTTGCCCAGTTCCTCGTTACATTAAAGAAACAGAGTAACATATCATCGGTTAATTGTGCATCTGTATCCGAGGCAACAGATGATAACGATGCGATAACAGACAGCTATACAATTACATGTGTATTTAGTCAGTTTCCTACACAGACAGAGGAGGGCGATGAATAATGAAGTTAAATGACAGAGAAAAGAAATTAATATTTATAGTAGTAGGTGTAATACTTATTGCTCTTTCTTACTTTATTGGATACAGAAAGATTTCAGCTGCCAATAATAAACTTGATGATAAGATTGAGGAAAACAGAACCTTATATAACAATCTTAAAGAGATGCAGGCAAGAGAGAAACAGTACCTTGAAGATACAGAATATTATACATCAGAATATAATACTCTTCTTGGTAGTTTCGACACAGGATATTCACAGGAATATTCGATTATGTTTGTTGACCAGATTGAGAAGGACACAGGAGTGTGGTTCTCACAGGTATCACTGGCTGATACGGCAGCACTTTATACATTTGGCGCAATTACATCTTCTAACCCTATGACACAGGGTGCAGCGGTATATACTTCAGATTATGTAGGTTATGGAACAACACTTACACTTTCTTATAAGACATCTTATGCAGGTTATAAGGAACTTATCGAATATCTTAATACTTATAAGTTCAAATGCAGGATTGATTCTGTAAATGCTACATATAATGCTGATGATGATGAAGTATCAGGATCAATGATACTTAATATATATGCAATAACAGGTTCAGACAGAAAGTTCCTCGGAGCACCTGTCCAGAATAAGTTTACGGGAACAGAAAATATCTTTAACTCATCAACATTTACACCTGGTACTAATGCTGATGAAGAAAATGGTAATAATATTGTAACAGACTATGATTACTATATCGCACTTGACTCATTTAAGTCAGACGCAGACAGTGTTGTAATCGGCCCTAAGGGTGATTCCGCTGCAACAAGAATTTCTAAGAATTCGTCTGAAAGAGAAAAAGTTACAATTACATTTAGTGGCAAGGAAGGTAAATATACAGTATCATACGCAATAGGCGATACAGTATATCCTGCAACTAATTATGAAAATGGTGTTGAATTCACACCGGGATCAATGCTTTCACTTCTCGTGGTTGGAACAGACAGAGACCCTGAAGGAGAAGATATAAACGGAGCAGACGCAACTATTATTAACAACACAGATATGAAGTTATACGTTAAGATAGTTGATGATGACGAAAATCCAAGATTTAAGATTAGAGAAAAATCAGGTGAAGTAGTTGTTTATGAATAGGAGTGATTATGATGAGACATCCACGTAAAGCCGGAAAACAGAATATGGGATTTTCACTGGTGGAAGTTCTTGTTACTTTAGCACTTATTTCAGTTTTAAGTATTCCGCTTATCCAGACCTTCATTAATTCAGCGAGGGTGAATGGCAAAGCAAAAAGTATGCAGAATGCTACAGACATTGCCCAAAGTATCTCAGAATACTTTGGGGCAATGCCTTTAGATGCACTCAAGACCGCTTACCAGGGTAAATATACTTCCATGTCTGATGGCAGGATTGTATTTACCAATATAGGTGACGGTATTAATAAGAACTCTGATGGTGTGGATTATTACAAAGGATCTGACACTGAAAAATTCTATGTATCGGTAATTGTTGACCCTACCGGATATTCTAAAGCTGATAAGACGGGAATGAATGACTATATAAGACCCGGTATCAATAACCTCAACGAAAATTCCAGCATTACATGTCGTAGTAAATTAGAACAATATGATAAGAATATTGTTAATACTTTTGATGAAAAAGGTGTGAAAGTAACTGATAAGAGCAAGATAGTTAAGAAATCCGTTTTCACAATCTATGAGAATGAATCAACAGTATATGCCGGTAAGGTAGAATATAAATATTACCTGGACATAACATATACATATAACAACAAGAATATAGAGTACAAGAATATAGAACTTGGTATCGGAACAGTGGATAAGGCAGGCATTGCAGCACCTAACCTCTATATTATCTATACGCCTGTACTTGGCATGTATGGCAATGAAAATGTTGCAAAGGATGAGATTACTGTTAAATACAGACCCGATAGTGAAAAAGCAGATTGGGAAAAGCCGGTAAATGTATATCTTGTAGAGCAGACAGTTAACTATGGAAGTACAGAAGATACTAAAGTATCTCTTAACAAAGATAATATAAAAATTGAATGTTATAACAATTCAAGCGAAAGTAATAAGCTTGGTTTTTATACCAATGTTGCCGGCTGGACGGGTGAGAATTCTTCCCTTACAGAGGGTGGAAGCTCTATTAATAAATTATATAATGTCAGTGTATATATCTGGAAAGATAAGACTGATGGTATGACTATTAAAGCAGACAAAACTTTGGATATAGCAGATGATTATTTTACAAAGGTTGACAGCGTTAAGGAGGGATAATCATTGAAGAAGCATTTTAGAAGATTCAGAAAAGATAATAAAGGTGTTACTTTAGTGTTAGCCATTGTGGCAATTGCTTTTGTAGGCGTGCTTGCAAGTGCAATCCTTTCTGCAGCGGCAACCAACTACAGACTTAAAATTATGGATAAGTATTCTAAAAATACCTTTTATAGTGCTGATTCCATAACAGAAGAGATTCATACAGGTCTTGGAATTATGTGTTACAAATCCCTGGAAGAAGCTTATGATTATGCGGCATCCAATCTCGGAAAGTATTCTGTTACCGGTGGTGTAGTTACCATGAACAGATATAATAATGAGATGGTAAATAAAAATATGAAAGAAAAGTATTATAACATAACCGGCAAGAAAATCTTTGGAGAATCTTTCAATACAGCTGACAAAGAAAGTGCAATTAAGTATTTTAATACACTTATTACTAAACCTGAAAAGGCAAAGGTAGTAGGATATTCAAGTTTTGTAGCGGATGCTGCTTCATATACCTACACATTTAAGGATGTTGCAATCAGATACCTTGAAGATAAAAAGGAACCTTATTACTCAACCATAAAGATAGATATTAAGATTACTTATCCGGATATAGATATTGATTTTATAGCTGATGAGAAAGAATGGAAAGCATACTTTAATTATTGTCTCATTGCAGATGATAAGATAGAAATCGGTGCAAGTCCCGAATCGAGAGGTATTGTTGATGTTTATGGGGGAATGTACTCCGGTGGTAATGTTGATGTATTCAGCGGAAGTTCTCTTACACTTCAAGACGGACTCTTATTAAATGGCCAGCTTAAAATACCTTCAGTGATTGTATCAAAAGGCGATATTAACCTTCCGGGAGGAAGCAGTGCATCCGTATTAAAAACAGGAAACGGAAGTATCTGGTGTAACGGAATTACAGCCGGCGGCGATGGAGGAAGAGGAGATGTACTTTATACTTCAAATCAGGCAAGGACTTATGTAGCAGATGATTTATCACTTAATGGTGACGACTGCAATATAACAATAAAAGGAAAATATTTAGGCTTCGGAAGAAATAATGCCAATACCAGTGATCCAACAGGAAAGGCGTCTACGAGTTCAGCAATAATTGTAAACGGAAGAAACTGTACCCTTGATATGACGGATATTAATTACCTTTTACTTGCAGGTAAGGCTTATGTAAAATTAACTGAGGATTCCTCTTATGTGACAGGTGATTCCATGGGATTAAAGGGTAATCAGGAAATATATCTTGTACCATCAGGTTATCTGAAGAAAAAGCAGGATAGTTCAGACGGTACTTATGTAGCTAATCCTACATCTAAACCTGAAAATGTAGCGATAGATTTAAGTTCTTTCTTTGCATACAGGCTTGGACTTCTTACAACTACCGGATATGTGGAGAAAAAGGATGCAAATGGTAAGACATATTACTATCTTGATTTCGTAGACAATGCTGCACAGAATGAATATGTTAAATGTATTGCACAGAATGGTTACCTTGAAGGTTTATTTAAATCAAAAGGTCTTTCATACACAGATGATGATATTGTAGAAATGAATGCAATTAAAACCACAATCGAAATGGGTCTTGCAAGATTCTTTGACAAGAATACTGAAATAAAGATTGCGTCAGGTGCAACAGTATATACAAGCGGCACTCTTTTACAGGTAACCAAAGAGAGCGGATATTCTTCAACAAGTATTTTGGGAACTAATATGGATTATTCATCCGTTTTGAATGCCAGCACTAATGCTGCTAATAAATATAAATTAATCAAGTCATTCCTTGCTCTTGATGATACTGTGGATTATACCGATTTCCCTGAGAATGTGACTATTGATGGTTCTATTCACAAAATAGAATTTGATACAAGCAATAATCCTGTTCTTTTGACACCTTATGAGAGAACAATTAATAAGGAAAAACTTGACACCCTTAAAGAAAACATCATACATAATGAAAATGGTACGATAGCAGCGGTAATTACCTCAAAAGCAGAAGGGCAGTCAGGCTCTTATACAATTCCTAATGGCGTGACTAACGGCGTTGTCCTTGGATATGGTGTTGATATTGTTGTTAATAGTAACTTTGAAGGACTTATAATCACTGACGGCAAGATAACTGTTAAAGGTTCAGCCCGGGTGACAACAGGAATAAACAACAGGGCAGAACTTACCCTTGATGTATATAAAGATGTAGCACAGTATTTTAATGCTTTCCAGGAAACAAGTGATACTAATAAACTTGATGAAGTCGAAATGAATCAGCTTCTTAATTTCAGCGAATGGAGAAAGAATGAGAATGTCGATTATAACTAACAGAACCGGACAACATAATAACAAAGGTTTTTCATTACTGGAACTTTTGGTTGTAGTTGCAATTATGGCAGTACTTACGGGAATTATTTCGATTACATACAGAACCGTTAATAAAAGTAATGTTAATAAAGCAGCAAGTATAGTTGATGATTACCTCTCTCTGGCAAGGGAAAAAGCTAAGACTGTTTCCGCTTATGAGTGGAATATGACAATTTCTGTAGGCGATGACGGAACAGAAGTCAGCTATGTTAAGAAAGCGGAAAAAGAATCCGACAAAGCTAAAATGGATAGCAAAACACTTCCTAAGAATGTTAAGTTCAAGATTATTGATGATAAAAGTAATGAAATCAGACTGGATAATACCATTAAAGAGGTAAGTGTTGCATTTAATTCCCTCACAGGAAATGTATCAAAGGTATATTTTTCAAACGGTTCAGAAATAGATGTTACCGATAGTTCTTATTGCGACTTCATTGCATATTATAAGGAGAAGTCCAGGGGCGTAAGACTCTATTTTGTAACCGGTAAACATTCACAGATATGAGGCACATGACTATGAAATTAAAAAAAGGTAAAAAACATAATAATAAAGGTTTTACCCTCACAGAGGTTCTTGTAGCACTGGCGGTAAGTTCTGTTGTCATAACAATAGTTATTGCATTTATATCCCAAGGGTCAAGATTTTATAAGACCCAGAGCAATACTATTAACCTTCAGAATGAGCTTCAGGAGACATCTAATGTAATAACGGATACTCTTCAGGAGGCAACGTACTTATCTATTATATCAAACAGTAAAAATCTTGAAGTATATACAGGTTCTTATGAAATTAAAGAAGGAAAGAAGTTATTTACATCCGTTAAAGGATCTTCAAGATACATATTGAGGGATGGAACCGGAATATATGTCTTTGATAAAGCTGACACAGGTTATATTACCGAAAAAGATAAGCCGGGATACAGGTATTCCAACAATATTGAAGAAATTACAGTAAATATCAGTGATAAATGTAAGACTGAAGTAGCCGATAGTGAAGTTATAACACAGCCCGTTATGCTTGATGTATATATCAAAGTAACACATAACGATACGTCAAGATTTGAGAATAAGACAATTACCTTAAGAAATAAAATTCAAAGCCTTGAAGTTAATGGTGAATTATACCAAATAGGCTCAAATGGTTCACAACTTGTACACGTAGAAAAGTAACAGGATTAAAGTTAAGTTTTAGTGAGGTTGATGCAGATGAAAACAAAAAAAAGGACATTTGGAATAGTTATTTCCGTAGCTGTGCTTGTAGCCGCAATAATTACGGGAGTTATTCTGAAAAGCAACACAAATACCAATGCTGCCGTTATTAATGATAATGGTGAGACGCCAATATCCATTGATAACAAGAAGCCAATACTTGACAGGCTTATGGCTGATAATAAAAAACTTGTAATTCTTGAGATTGTACCATATAAGAATGCAAGTGTATTTAATATGCTTACAGGATCTTCTAAAGTAAGAGAGACATTGGAAAAGCACAAAGCGGAAATATACAATCAGTTTTTATATAATAAGAAAGAGAATGGTAATATCACAACCGTAACTGTTCAGGGTACAGCATCATTCCATCATCCTTATACCATTTCCTATAACAAGATGACTAAAGAATATACGGTTAATTATCCTAATTTCTTCCTTGAAGAGTTCCTTGACGGATATTCTAATCCTTCGGCATTTTCATATTTCAGTGAGAATATGGAAGTCAGGACTGTTGTAGCAGGAGAACTTAAGGAAGAAGACCTTGAAGGTGTATCATTTATATATATATCAAGTTTCCTTGAGGATAAAGAAGTAATTAACTTTAATAATTTTTATGTTAATAATTCTACATCTGTAAAAGACCTTACAGATACAGGTAGCACTCCTACAGGCGCTTATGATGCCGATGGTAATGAATATAAATCCGAAAATGCCGGTAATATCTGGTATGACTGCTATTACAAGAACGATGCGGGTGAACTTGAAATAAGCGATATGAAATGGGATATGGTTCTCAAGCTTATGGAATTTATCTATAAAGGTAATTCTTATACAGGGGATACACCTATACCTGTAGTTGTAAATTATGGTAATCCTAAGAGTAAGGATGCCAATATTCATAAACTTGTCAATCTGGTAATGAAGACCTCTAATGAGGAAGGGGCTGCTTATAATGGTGTCAGCACTTATTATGAAGATGTACTTGCTGCACTTACTACTAAGAAAAGCGATACAGAAGAATATACTAACTCCTATGGTATTGTAACAGGTGCATATCAATATAACGGCGAGAATTATTCAGACTGGGGTAACACCAATGTACCTTTCTTTGACATGAAATGTACCGAGAGCGGTGAATTTACCTTTAACTATGTATATAAGACCAGCAATAACGGTAATGATTCCATTTTCTCAATAGGTAAGACAAACGTGGGTATGCTTACTGATAACGGAACTGCCAAGGACAGGGAAATTATAAGTGGTAATAACTATTACGTTACAGATATATTAAGATACCTCCTTGGTGTTGATGAAAATAACGATGAAGTAATTAAAGTTCTTGAAATTGAACCATGTCAGGATTTCCTTTATTCGGATACAAACAATCAGACAACGGTTGACCGTATTATGGAACTTGCAAGGGCTTTGCATATAAGAAGTTATACAAGAACTGACGGTACTGTAGCAGCTTATAATGGAATTGCAGATAAGAAGATTGAATTTAAGTGTATGACGAGTCTTCAATTTAATGGTATGAATGAAGATCTTATATCGGAATATGATATTATCTATATTGGTGACAGATCAGGCATGATGAATTCAAGAATAGTGAACGGGGATAGCGAAAACAAACTTGCAGACCTTAACGGTACCATCCGTTACAGTTCTGTATATAAGGATGCATCTCTTTCAAACAGATTCGTCACTTACAATGACAGGAAGTTGGATGGATATGTATATCTTGCATTTGGTGATTTAATTAAGACTGAGCAGGCACTTTTAGGTTATCTTCCTTCTGATTATGAGAAGGTGGATGCAACAAATAAAGGTTATGCATTGTATTCTGAACCTAAGACTACCGGTCTGAAAGAAAATTCAAGGGTACTTTTTGATATTAACGTTGAGAGTCTCTGGACACCTCTTATATATAATACATATAAGACATCAGGAAATAAAGCTGTATATACAGTTAAGAAATTAAGAAATGATATTGGAGGACCTGTAACAAATCCTACACGATATGATATAGAACTTGGCAATGCAAGATATTCATGCAATGATTTCACCGAGAAGAAGATGAAAGAAATCCGTGAATTCATAGATTACGGTAATCCTGTAATAATGGCGGATGATGTCTACAACTGTATTAAAGATGAGTATTACAACAAAAAAGGTGGATTTGTATATCCTACATCTAATTTGTACAAATTTGTTAATTCTTATCAGTCATCAGATGAGACTATGTCAGTACTTACAATCTTTTCTGACCTTATGAAGGCTATGAAGAGTGAGAAACTTGAAATCAAATCATGTACAAGTGAGTATTTGAAAGGTATTACATGGACTAAATGTCCTGTAATTGAATACGACAGTGAGAGCCTTGTTAAAGAGTCAAGCGTTGTAGAAAAACCTGAGAAATTAAGATTTAATGCTACATTCAGGGCAACACCGGGTAATACTTACAGAGTAACACTTATATATGATAAGAATACAGACGGTAAATTTAATGATGAAGCCACAACCGATGATAATAATGAAGTATTATACAGTACTACAATTAAGGCTGAAAGCAAGAACCAGAGTGTGCAGTTTGCTACACCTATTGCAGCTAACTTCAACGGAATGTTCTCATGGAGAGTCCAGGTTAATGAAATTTCCGGTAACAATGTTATTAACAGAGCTATATATGATGATTATACTATAATCCGAGGCGAAAGTAAGACTGCAAGGGTTCTTCAGATTCTTCCATCAGGTGGAACGATTACAATGGATCTTTCCAATAATGGAAGTTTTACCGCACTTATGAATAAAGCTGCTAAGATAATTAACTATGAAATAGTTGTTGAAACAATTTATTCCGATGAATTTGAGCAATTGTATACAGGAAGTAATAAGTATACGGCTGTAGAAGATTACGATACAGACAAAAATTTCCTTAAAAAAGGCGGAACTGTTAATGGAAAAAATTATGGTGGAAATTATTCAATGGTTGTAATCGGTTTTGCTGACACCTATGGTAAGCAAGATATATCCGATGATAACGGAGCATTAAGTAATATTATTGACTTTGCTGCTAAGGGAGGTTCTGTATTATTTACCCATGATACAATTGCTTTCTCTAATAATGTCAACTATGGTATATATAAAGACAGTTGGGGTAATATCCAGACAGGTTCATCACAGGATATAACAAGATATGGTGATAAGATGTCCCTTGACTTTACAAGACTTTTCAGGGACTTGGCAGGCATGGATAAGTATAGTGTAACAACAATACCTAATCTTAACAGTGATACCCTTGCTAATGCCCATGTACCTACAGTTATGGATAATAATGGCAATGAGACTTATGTCAGGGAGATACAGGGTCTTAATAACTGGGTATTGTATTTGCGTTCAATGGGACGTCGTGACAATGCATATTATTCCCTCGATAACGGAGCATATCACAGGATGAATAATGGGGGACGTGATAAGAATTGCGAAGTTCTTACAACAACAAAGAATGCATATAGCTATGGACTTAATACCATTCTTACAACCAACAAAGCCGATCAGATTAATAAAGGACAGATTTCCTTATATCCATATAATACTACAAGCAGTGATGGTACAATAAGACTTGCAACCACACATGGACAGTATTATGAATTAAACATGGAAGAAGATGATCTTGTTGTATGGTATACATTGTCGTCAGATAGATCAAATTACTATGGTGATAACAAAGGTGATGCCGCAACTAACTACTACATCTACTCAAAGGGTAACATTACCTATTCGGGTGCAGGTCACTCGACTATGGGTGAGGCCAATGAACATAAGCTTTTCGTAAATACAGTTATTAAAGCAATTGCCGCAGGTAATTATAAGCCTGAGGTTGAAGTACTTAACGGTTCAAGAGTAAAGGGAAGCAATTCCTATGTCATCTATACAAGCTCATTGGATAGTGAGATTAAGGTAGAATTCAAGGCAACCGATGCCGACCTTGCAACAAGAGAGACAGTTCAGACCATGTACAGCAATGAAGCTGATATATTAAGCCATATCGGACGATTTGACAAGGGTGATGTATATTGGATTGACGGTAACGGTGATGAGAGACTTCTCATTCATTATCAATACGGAACCGACAACATTCTGTTAAATGGTGAGAGAAATACATTTTATATATGTGACCCTTACAACAACGATAAGAATACCAATGTTAAGTATACAGATAAGGCTGTTATGAAGGAGTGTTATGACACATATGTGAAAGCAGGAACCGTAAAACTCAAATTTGTAGCTATTGACTCAAAGGGCGAATTTGGAAGTGCGGATGCAACAATTTTGAATCATGACTTGTTTGACCTTGACTGATATGTAATTTTTAAAGCCACGTTTTTTTGAAAAAGCGTGGCTTTTTTTATTGAAATGTGTTATATTACAGATGTCTTAATTTTTATTTATAATGCTTCCTTTATTAAAGGAGGTTTTTATGATTGGTAAAGTATATTCCGCTGCTGTGACCGGCATTTATGCAGTACCTGTTGAGGTACAGGCGGACGTGGCACCGGGTATTCCGTATTTTGAACTTACCGGAAATCTTGCCGGTACGACGAAAGAGGCAAAGGAACGTGTCCGTATTGCCATTAAGAATTCTAAATTTCAGATTAATCCCTCAAAGATAACAATTAATATGATTCCTGCCAATATACGCAAGGAGGGAACATCTTATGACCTTGCCGTTGCTGTGGCAGTTCTTACTGCCGTAGGAGTGATTGCTGCTAAGAAGGTATCAGGTGCTTTATTTATAGGCGAACTTGGACTTGATGGAGGAATATGCAATGTCAGTTCAATTCTTCCCATGACTCTTTGTGCCAGGGATAATGGCTTTACAATATGCTATGTTCCTATGGGCAATGTAGGTGAAGCATCTCTTGTAACAGGAATAAGGGTAATAGGAATATCATCCCTTAGGGAATGTGTTGATTATATTAATAATGGCTGTAATTGCCGGGCACATGTTGATAATAATATTGACAATGCTGATAATAATATTGATTTTGCAGACATAAGAGGTCAGGCATCGGCTAAGCGTGCCATTACGATTGCTGCCGCAGCGAGACATAATCTTATGTTAATCGGACCTCCCGGAGCGGGTAAATCAATGCTTGCTTCCAGAATACCTACCATACTTCCGGGACTCACCGATGAGGAACGGTTGAGAATAACAAGTATATACAGCGTTGCCGGACTTTTAAAGGACGGATTGGCACTTATAAGGTCAAGACCTTTCAGGGCTCCCCATCATACAATTTCAAGACCTGCCTTTACGGGCGGAGGTATCATACCATCACCGGGAGAGATTAGTTTAAGTGATCTTGGTGTGCTTTTTCTCGATGAAATCAATCTTTTTTCCAATGATGTAATAGATTCCTTAAGGATTCCCATGGAAGAACACAGGATAAGCATAAGAAGACTTGGCGGTACTTATGAGTATCCGGCAGATTTTATGCTTGTAGGTGCGATGAACCCCTGTAAATGCGGATATTATCCCGACAGAACAAGATGCAATTGCAATGACAGGGATATCAGGCGTTATTTTGACAGGATAAGAGGACCGGTAACGGACAGGATTGATATGTGTGTGAGAGTTACCAAATCAGGCTATGATGAGATAACGGGTGCCGGCGGAACCGAAATATCAAGCAAGGATATGAGAGAGGCTGTTAATAATTGCATTGATATCCAGAAGGAACGCTTCAAAAAGGAATATTTCAGATATAATTCCGAAATTCCTTCACAACTTGTCAACAAGTATTGCACTATGTCACAATCTGCCAAGATTCTTATGAAAAGTGCTTTTTCCCAATATGATATGTCGGCCAGGACATATTACAAAATAATTAAAATTGCAAGAACCATAGCTGACACAGAACAATCCGACAGGATAGAAGAAGGTCATATTTGTGAAGCAATCGGATATAAATTAATGTGAGGTAATGAATGGACAGAAAATACTGGTATTGGATTAATAATCTTGAGGGAATAGGCAATGTCAAGATTCGTACACTGCTGTCTCTCGGAACACCTGAAGAACTATATAATATGGAAAGAAAGGAATTTGAGTGCCTGCCTGTTCTTACAGGTAAGGATATAGACAGAATTGTTTCCAAGGATATAAGACAGAATATTTTTGAAAAATATCAAAAGGATATGGAGAATAATGTTCGTTTTGTTTTCCCGGACGAGGAAGATTACCCCTGCAGACTGAAAGAATTATATGATAAACCGTACATTCTGTATTACAAGGGCAGGCTTCCGCAAAATGATGTCAGATCAGTTGCAATAGTAGGATCAAGACGCTGTTCGGAGTACGGCAGATATGCGGCAAGGGAAATCGCAGGAATTCTATCGGAAGCAGGAGCATGTATTATAAGCGGTCTTGCGGCAGGAATCGACAGTGAAGCCCATAAAGGTGCATTATACAAAGGAGGATATACCTGCGGAGTTCTTGCGGGCGGTGTTGAAAAATGCTATCCGGCCGGAAATTTTAATCTGTATATGGATATTCAGAACCGCGGTGGAATAATATCCGAATATCCGGGAGAGAGTATTACAACTCCCGGAATGTTTCCACTACGGAACAGGATAATAAGCGGGCTGTCTGATTATGTCATAGTGGTTGAGGCAGGATTTAGAAGCGGTTCGTTAATCACTGCCGGAACAGCTTTGGAACAGAACCGGACAGTATATGCCGTACCGGGGCGTATTACCGATGTTTCAAGCAAAGGATGCAACAGGCTTATTGCTGACGGAGCCATGGTTGTAACGGATTTTGAGAGCCTGCCCGGTGAACTTGGGCTTTCCATCCCGAATTATGAAAAAAATATAAAAAACGATATTGTTCTTGCAAGGGATGAAAAAATGTTGTATAGTCTATTACTAGATTTTACCCCTAAGAGTCTTGAGACATTGGTGAATGACAGTGGTATGTCTCCGGCTGAGGTTTTACGCAGCCTTACATGTCTTGAAATCAAGGGAATAATACGAGAGATAAGTAAGAACTTTTATGTAAGGATTCAATAAGGTTATTATTGAGGAGGATACTTTTTATGGCAAAATATCTTGTAATTGTGGAGTCACCTGCTAAGGTTAAGACAATCAAAAAATTTCTGGGCAATAATTATGAAGTAGCTGCGTCAAACGGACATGTAAGGGATCTCCCTAAAAGTACACTTGGAATAGACGTTGAACATGATTATGAACCTAAGTATATTACTATCAGAGGCAAGGGTGACATTCTTGCTAATCTCCGTAAGCTTGTTAAGAAAGCTGATAAAGTATATCTTGCAACTGACCCGGACCGTGAGGGAGAAGCTATCTCATGGCATCTTGCAAATGCACTTAAACTTGAAGATAAGGATATTAACAGAATCAGTTTCAATGAGATTACCAAAAATGCAGTTAAGGCTTCAATAAAAGAACCACGCAAGATAGATATGAATCTTGTTAATGCACAGCAGTCCAGAAGAATGTTGGACAGAATGGTTGGTTATAAGATAAGTCCTTTGTTATGGGCAAAGATAAAGCGCGGGCTTTCAGCGGGTCGTGTGCAGTCAGTCGCCTTAAGAATTATCTGTGACAGGGAAGAAGAGATTAATGCTTTTATACCTGAAGAATATTGGACAATAGATGCAATACTTAATATAGAAGGAATGAAAAAGCCCGTTACCGCCAGATTAACATCTGACAGCAAGGGCAAGGTAACAATAGGCAGTGAAGAAGACGTTAACAGGATAATGAAAGACCTTGAGGGCTGCGATTTTGCTGTTGATGATATTAAGAACAGTGAGAGAGTTAAGAAAGCTCCGCTTCCTTTTACCACAAGTACATTGCAGCAGGAAGCAGCTAAGACCTTGAATTTCTCAACACAGAAGACAATGCGTATAGCACAGCAGTTATACGAGGGTGTTGACATTAAGGGACAGGGTACGGTTGGTATAATTACATACCTGCGTACCGATTCCACAAGAGTGTCGGAAGAAGCTGACCTTGCTGCAAGGGAATTTATAAGAAATAATTATGGTGAGACATATTATCTTGCACCGGACGATAAGAAGAATTCAGGCAAGAAGATACAGGATGCCCATGAAGCAATAAGACCTACCAATATTAATTTCCTTCCATCAGAGATTAAAGAGTCTTTAAGCAGGGACCAGTTCAGACTGTATTCATTAATATGGAAGCGTTTCGTTGCAAGCAGGATGGCAAATGCCGTATATGAGACAATCAATGTCAGACTTAAAGCCGGTGATTACCGGTTCAGCATGTCTGCTTCCAAAATTAAATTCGAGGGATATATGCTTGTATATATGTCGGATGAGGACCAGAAGTCCGATAATATTACACTTGGAGCAGTATCTGAGGATTCAGTCATTAAACTTCAGGAATATGATAAGAAGCAGCATTTTACACAGCCTCCGGCTCATTTTACAGAGGCTTCCCTTGTTAAAGCACTTGAGGAGCAGGGAATTGGAAGACCATCTACTTATGCACCTACTATCGGAACAATCATTGCCAGACATTATGTTATTAAGGAACAGAAGAATCTCTTTGTAACAGAACTTGGAGAAGCAGTTAATTCGGTAATGAAGAAATCTTTCCCGTCCATTGTGGATGTAAGTTTTACTGCCAATATGGAAATGCTTCTTGATAAGGTTGAGGATGGAAGCGTCAAGTGGAAAACAGTAATCGAGAACTTTTATCCGGACCTTGACGAAGCTGTCAAAAAGGCGGAAAAGGATCTTGAAAGCATCAAGATAGAAGATGAGAAGACGGATATAATCTGCGAGAACTGCGGACGTAATATGGTTATCAAATACGGTCCTCACGGTAAGTTCCTTGCATGCCCGGGCTTTCCTGAATGTCACAATACCAAGCCTTATCTTGAAAAAGCAGGCGTAAAGTGTCCTAAGTGTGGTGGTGAAGTTGTTATTTTACGAACCAAAAAGGGCAGAAGATATTATGGCTGCGACAATCAGGAATGTGATTTTATGTCATGGAACAGACCATCAGAGAAGAAATGTCCTGCATGTGGAAGTTATATGGTGGAAAAAGGCAATAAACTCGTATGTTCAGATGATAACTGCGGGTATGTATGTGATAAATAATATCTGAAAATTGTTGCATTAAAACGATAGATATGGTACAATTTCATTATATTTTACAGAGCACTGAAAGGAGAAAGGATATGAGCAGTGTTCAGTTGTTGGATAAGACACGTAAGATTAACAGGCTGTTGCATAACAACAGTTCGCAGAAAGTGGTTTTTAATGATATCTGCAAGGTTATGAGTGAGATATTAAGCTCGGATGTTCTGGTTGTAAGCAGGAAGGGCAAATTACTCGGAATTGCGAATTGTGATGACGTTGAAGAGATTAAGGAACTGGTACAGGATAAGATTGGCGGTTTTGTGGACGGGATGTTCAATGAGAGAATGCTTAATGTATTATCCACTAAGGAGAATGTTAATCTTGAGACATTGGGTTTTGCAGAAGGATATACAAAGAAATATCATGCAATAATAACACCTATTGATGTTGCAGGAGAGAGGTTTGGAACATTATTTATATACAAATCTGACAGCCAGTACGAAATTGATGACATTATTTTATGCGAGTATGGTGCTACGGTAGTGGGGCTTGAGATGTTAAGGTCTTCTACAGAGGAACAGGCTGATTTAATCCGCAAGGAACAGGTTACGAAGTCGGCAATCAGTACCCTTACCAATACTGAGATAGATGCGATTAAGCATGTTTTTTCAGAACTTAAGATGGGCGAGGAACAGATAATTGTTACCAGCCGTATTGCAGACAAACAGGGAGTGACAAGGTCGATAATCGTTAATGCACTTAAGAAATTGGAGAGTGCGGGCGTTATAGATGCCAGGTCGTCAGGGATGAAGGGTACCAAGATAAAGGTACTCAACGACATGATTTTCGATGAACTTGCCAATTACAATTTAAAGTGAATGGAATCGCTGTATCAACATTGATGGTATGGCGATTTTTTTGACGATTTTACTTTACTTTTCACTACAATACTTTATAATATTATAGTGTGATTACTGATGATGGAATATTATCGGACTTTATTAAGGAGGAGAATGATATGTTTAATTCAGGTGCATATTCATATGTAGATCTGCTTACCTCTGCCGCTGACTATTCATGGAGACGCAGTGAGGTGCTTAATAATAATATGTCTAATGTAGATACTCCCGGTTATAAGAGACAGGAACTCAGCTTTGAATCGGTATTGTCTGATGCAGTGGAGAGGGCAGGCTCGTCTTCACGCAATCTTACACAGACAGTCAGAAATATAGATTATAATTGTGTACGTCCTACCATCTATACTGATAATGCCAACCTTTCTTACAGACTTGACGGCAATAATGTTGATATAGATACTGAACAGGTGGAACTTGCTTCTAACCAGTTATATTATAACGGGGTTATTGATGGAATTAACCAGAATTTCAGCAGAATAAGAACTGCTCTTACAACAACATAGGAGGATATGTGATATGGCTATTTTTAGCGGAATGAATATAGCTGCCTCAGGGATGACGGCACAGAGATTAAGAACGGATATTATTTCAGAGAATATTGCCAATGCCAATACTACAAGGACGGCAGAGGGCGGACCATATACCAGAAGAAATGTTTTGCTTACCCAAAAGACTTCACTTAACTTTGGAGATGTATTTAACGAGACCTTGCAGGGGGCAGGCAACGGTGTTAAAGCTGTAGCTATCACCAAGGATACGGAGACAGACTACAATCTTGTATACGATCCATCACATCCTGATGCAGACGAGAATGGGTATGTTAAGTATCCTAATGTGAATATTGTCAATGAGATGACAGATCTTATAGATGCGACACGTTCATACGAAGCTAATGCAACAGCTTTTGATGCCAGCAAATCAATGGCATCAAAGGGACTTGAATTAATGAATTAATGAATTCATAATTTTATATCGAAAGGAACATAATACATAATGAGTGATATATCATCATTGCTTAATATAACATCGGACAGCATTAAGAATATTGTTAATTCAGGAACTTCGGTAATTGGCAAGAGCGGTGATTCATCAGCTTTTGATGGAATTTACAATGCGGCTGTTAATATGATTACAGAGACTAATGACTACATACATGATGCACAGCAGGCAGAAGTCGATTTTGCTACAGGCAAACTTACAAGCACTCATGAGCTTGCGGTAATTGAACAGAAGGCTAATCTTTCTTTACAATATACTGTTGCCGTAAAGAACCAGTTGCTTAGTGCATATAAGGAAATAATGAATATACAGATATAAAATAGTCTTTAAGGAGACATACGATGAAAGACAGATTGAAAGCCATTTGGGAGAAAATTAAGAATTTCTGGCTTAAATTTAATAAAAAACAGAGAATACTTTTTGTAACCATTTTTGTTGTGATTATTGTTGTAATTATCGTTCTTTCCAAGGTAATCGGCAAGAAAGATATGGTTAAATTAAGAGCCTGCAGCAATGAGACTGAGGTAGTGGAGATAAGGAATCTCCTTAATGACAATAATATTTCTGCAACAGTTGATGAGTATAATAATATATTTGTTGACGATTCTGATTATGTTGAAGCGAAGCTTGTATTAGGATCCAATAATATATCATCCGCAGGATATACGCTTGATGATGCCGTATCATCAAGTCTTTCCACAACAGAGACTGTTATGAAGGAAAAATATACCGCATATCTTGAGTCCAAGTTCAAGCAGGATCTTGAATCAATGGATGCAATTAAGAGCGCGAGGGTTAATATCTCATATCCTGAGACAGGCAACAGTATTTTCTCAGAGACACAGGATGCAAAGATTACTGCGGTTCTCGACCTTAGAAAAGAACTTTCTGATGAACAGGCAGAGGCAATAGGCCTTTTGCTTGCCACCAACGTAGGTAATGATAATACCAATAGTGTTATTATTGTGGACAGCCAGAGTAATGTACTTTATTCAGGTAATAAGGCTAATTCCTCATTTACTTCCAATTCTACACAGAAAGTTAAGGCAATGCTTGAGAATGCTATTATCAAGGGCGCCGAGGATCTTATTTACAGTACAAGACTTTATAATGATGTTCAGATAATGATTAATCTTGACGTTAATTTTGATAATGTTGAGGTTGTTGACCATAAATATACTGCACCGGACGGAACGGATAACGGTCTGCCAACCCATTCCTATGTAATTAATTCGGAGGGACAGCTTGCTACGGCAGGGGGCAATCCGGGAACAGAATCCAATGATTCAGATACGGATTATGACATTATTAATTCAGACGGAAAGTCATCTAAATATACTTTAAGCAAGTATGACTGGGTACAGAATGAAGTAATTACCACTACATCTAAGACACCGGGTGAAGTTAACCTTAAAAATTCAAGCATGGCAATTGTCTGCATCAAGAATACCATTCTTACGGAAGAAGAAGCGGAAGAACAGGGATTGCTTGACGATATGACATGGGAAGAATACAAGCAGGCCAACAGTGAACCGGTTGAGACAACCGTTCAGGACAATATCCTTAATGCAGTTGCCACAGGCTCCGGTATAGCAGCAGGCAATGTATCAATTATTGCATACAATACCATGACATTTTTTGATAAAGAAGTTACGTCTTCATCTAATCCATGGTTTGTTATCCAGATTATTCTTGCGGTTCTTATCGCAGGCGTACTTATATTTATTATAATAAGAAGCACAAGACCGGTAGCCGTTGAAGAGACAGAACCTGAACTTAGTGTTGAAGATATGCTTGCTACAACTAAACAACAGCAGCCTCCTGTTGAGGAAATCGACCTGCAGGATAAATCAGAGACCAGAAAAGCTATCGAAAAATTCGTTGACGAGAATCCGGAAGCAGTTGCCCTGCTTTTAAGAAACTGGCTTAATGAAGGCTGGAATTAATTGGTAATACAAAGTATTATCAGGGAGGAATACAGATGGCAAAACAGAAAAATGAGCTTGACGGACTTCAAAAGAGTGCGATTTTACTTATTGCACTGGGACCTGAAAAGTCAGCCAAGATTTTTAAACACCTAAAAGAAGATGAAATAGAACAGCTTACACTTGAAATAGCCAACACAAGCAGTGTATCACCACAGACCAAGGAAGATGTATTGTCTGAATTTTATGAAGTTTGTCTTGCACAGCAGTATATCGCAGAGGGCGGAATCAACTACGCTAAGGAACTTCTGGAAGCTGCACTGGGCGAAGATAAGGCAAAAGACGTTATCAGCAAACTTACTGCAAGCCTGCAGGTAAGACCTTTTGAATTTATCAGAAAGACGGATCCGGGACAGCTGCTTAATTTTATTCAGGATGAGCATCCTCAGACCATTGCACTTATTTTATCCTACCTGCCTTCTAATCAGGCATCACAGGTAATTTCGGCACTGCCGCCTGACAAACAGGCAGACGTTGCAAAACGTATTGCTACAATGGACAGAACTTCACCTGATGTTATCAAAGAAGTTGAGGATGTACTTGAACGTAAACTTGCTTCTCTTGTTAATCAGGATTATACAATTATCGGTGGTGTTGATGCTATCGTTGCAATCCTCAATGCAGTTGACAGAGGAACAGAGAGACATATTCTTGAGACTCTTGAAATTGAAGATCCTGAACTTGCGGATGAAATCAGACGTAAGATGTTCGTATTTGAAGACATCCTTTCTCTTGATGACAGGGCCATCCAGAGAGTTCTCCGTGATGTTGATAATAATGACCTCGCAGTTGCTCTTAAGAATGCCAACGAAGAAGTGCAGAATGTTATCTTTAATAACCTTTCAAAACGTCTTGGTGCAATGATTAAAGAAGATATGGATTTCATGGGACCTGTACGACTTAAGGATGTTGAGGAAGCACAGCAGAAGATTGTCAACATTGTCAGAAAACTTGAAGATACAGGTGAAATTGTTATTTCCCGTGGCGGAGGTGACGAGATAATTGTCTAATCTGTTGAAATACAATCATGTGGTTGTTAAAAATGAAGATAAACATGTAATAGATTCAAATGAACTTCTGAAGAACATACTTTCAGCTAATAAAAATACAACATCAGGCAACAGTTTTGCTGAAAAGTCGATACCTGATCCGGACGGATTTGTTCGCGGAATAGATGCGGCAAGAGTCGAAAAGCTCATAAGTGACGAAGAAGAGCAGCAGGATGATAATAATGCCGGTATTCTTGAAGATGCCAGGAAACAGGCAGAAGATATCCTTGAGGATGCTAAGAAACAGGCAGAAGATATTCTTAAAGATGCCAAGGAAAACGGTTACAAAGAGGGCTATGAAAAGGGTACCATCGAATCAAAACAGAAATCAGATGACCTTCAGACAAAACTTGAGGCAGATTATAAGTCAATGAGTGAGAAACTTCAGAACGAATATGATGAGAAATATCAGGTTATGGAATCGGAACTTGTTGACACGTTAATGGAAGTTTTCTCAAAGGTCACATTGACAATTGCTGAAGATAAAAAGGATTTGGTCCTTTTATTGATACAAAGAACATTAAAAGACGCTGATGCCAATAAGGATTTCCTGATAAGGGTATCCGATGTGGATTACGGTTTTGTTATGAACAGCATAGATAAACTTTATGACTGCGTATCCCTTGATTCCAAAATTGAAGTGGTAAGGGATAATACCCTTAAGAAGAACCAGTGTATTATAGAAACAGACGCAGGTGCATTTGACTGCAGCCTGGATATACAGCTTGAGGGACTTATAAGCGAAATTAAGCTTCTTAGCTGCCTTAATAAACAATAAGAAGGCTTGTAATATGATTGATAAAGCAAAATACTACAATCTTATTAGTAAAACATACTATAAAAAAATGGGACGCGTGTCCAAGGTAATAGGACTTACAGTAGAATCGATAGGACCGGATGCCAAATTAAATGATGTCTGCAAGATACTCCTTCGTGACAAACCGGGACAGCATATTAATGCTGAGGTTGTAGGTTTTAAAGACAACAGAATTGTACTTATGCCTTTTGAAAATGTGGATGGCATAGGACCGGGCTGCATTGTTGAAAATACCAACGAGGCGCTTAATGTCAATGTGGGAGAAGGGCTTCTTGGCAAGACGGTAGATGGCCTTGGAGTACCTACGGACGGAAGTGAGCTGCAGTCTTTTGAAAGATATCCTGTGGAACAGACAGCGCCGGATCCTATGGACAGGGTTATAATCAATGAGATTCTCCCACTCGGAGTAAAAGCCGTTGATGGTCTTTTAACAATAGGAAAAGGTCAGAGAATAGGTATTTTTGCAGGTTCAGGTGTAGGTAAAAGTACACTCTTGGGTATGTTTGCAAGAAATACCAAAGCTGACATTAACGTAATTGCTCTTATTGGAGAACGAGGAAGAGAAGTGCGGGAATTTATAGAAAGAGACCTGGGAGAAGAGGGCATGAAACGAAGCGTGGTAGTTGTGGCTACCTCAGATAAGCCTGCCCTTATCCGTAACAAAGCTGCCAAGACGGCGACTGCCATAGCGGAATATTTCAGGGATCAGGGTAAAGATGTACTTCTTATGATGGATTCACTGACCCGTTTTTCAATGGCTCAGAGAGAAATAGGACTTGCTTCCGGAGAACCTCCTGTTACAAGAGGATATCCGCCAAGCATGTACAGCGAGATGCCCAAACTCTTAGAAAGAGCAGGCAACTCAGACAAAGGCTCTATAACAGGTCTTTATACCGTTCTTGTAGACGGTGATGATTTTAACGAGCCTATTACCGATACGGCAAGAAGTATTCTTGACGGGCACATAATGTTATCAAGAAAACTTGCCCATAAAAATCATTATCCTGCAATAGATGTATTGCAGAGTATTTCAAGATGTATGAGCCAGATTGTAGACAAACATCAGAAAGAACTTGCCGGCAGACTTAAAAACGTAATGGCTACATACACGGAGGCAGAAGATCTTATTAATATCGGAGCCTACAAGTCAGGTTCCAATAAAAACATCGACTATGCAATAAGCAAAATTGACAAAGTCAATGAATTTCTTATGCAGGCGACGGACGAGAAAATTACTTTTGAGGACGAAATCAGACGTCTTGAAGAAGTATTTGCATAACAGGTGTAACTATGGCAAAATTTGTATACAGATTACAGAACATCCTCAATATCAAAAATAAAATTGAAAATCAGGCAAAATCCGCTTATGCGGAGGCTATGGGCAGACTTAGGAAAGTCCAGAGCGAACTTGAGGTACTGATTGCCAGAAAAAAAAGCCTTGAAGATGATTATAGGAGACTTGCAACAGGAATTTTGTCCCCGATAAGTCTTAAAGAAGCCAAAAATGCCATGGATTACAATAAAGAAGAGATAAAAGATAAGCTCCTGGAACTCAGGGTAGCCGAAAAGAACCTTGATGTTGCAAAAACAAAACTTAACGAGGCGGTCAAGGACAGAAAGATCCATGAAAAGTTAAGGGAACATTCTTTTGAAGAATTTCTTGCTGAATTGTCCGCACAGGAGAAAAAAGAAATAGATGAGATAGTAAGCTACAGATTCACTGCTGACAGTGAAAAAGATATAAAGGAGAATTAATATGCCAAAGTACGAAGATGAAGGAATTGTTGAAGATAATGATGACCTTGAAACAGAAGAAGGCGGAAAGAAAAAGGGCAAAGGAACTACAGCCATAATAGCCGCTTTTATCGTAGTTATCTGGATTGCGATTTTTGCACTTCTTGTAAAACTTGATGTAGGTGGATTCGGAAGTTCTGTTTTATATCCTGTATTAAAGGATGTACCGGTGCTTAACAAAATTCTTCCTAACGTATCTGACAACAGCTTAAGTTCCAACAGCGGTGATACATATTCTACATTACAGGAAGCGATAGACAGGATTAACGAGCTTGAAAACTCAATTGCCGTATATAAAAAGAACAGTGACGAAAATGCACAGACCATATCGAACCTTACGGCAGAAGTTGAAAGACTTAAGACCTACGAGGCTAATCAGACCGCTTTTGAAACTTTGAAAAAAAGATTTGATAATGAGGTTGTTTATACGGATAATGCACCCGATATAAATGAATATAAGAATTGGTATGAACAGATGGATGCCGATAATGCGGCAGAGATATACAGACAGGTATTGGAGCAGCTCCAGATGGATGAGGTTATACAGAATCTTGCAGATTATTACGCTTCAATGGAGCCTGCCAATGCCGCGGCAGTATTTGAGGAAATGACCGGTGACCTTGAGAAGGTTGCGAAGATTCTTTCCTGCATGAAAAAAGATAAGGCGGGTGATATACTTGCAGCCATGAACTCTACATTGGCAGCAAAGCTCACACTTCTTATATATCCAAAAGAAAATTAGAAAGGAGGAGAGGCGATGACCACAGGGAATGTAAGCAGTGCTGCATTTATTATCAATAATATGCAGACAGGCAACATAAGTTCCCGTAAGACAGATACCGGCAGTCAGTTTAAAGATGTAATTAACAGCCTGAATGATACAGGTAATACTTTGTCAGGCGCAGGACAGACAAGGGTCAACAGCGATATGCTTAAGGATTCCATTAAAAACAGCAGTTCCACTGTAAAGAATGACAATTCCAATGTTGACAGTCTTGTTGAGGACATTAAAAATGTAGTAAAAGATATTCTTGACATATCGGATGAAGACTTTGAAAAGATAATGGCAGAATCAGGATTTGCAGTTGTAGATTTACTTAATCCACAGAATGTTGTGAGCCTTATTGCACAGTTTAAGAATACGGATACCGTATCCATAGCGGTCAATGAAGAATTGTCACAGATGCTTACAGACATTAATGCCGGAATTAACGAAGTTGTCAATATGTTTATGAAAGACAACGCGGTTTCTTTTGATGAAGTTATAAAGCTTATCGAAAATTATGCAAAACCTGTTACTGATGACAATCAGAAAGTTTTACAGAGCACGGGACAGAATGTACCTGACGTAAACAGACAGGATGTGAAAGACGAAAGCGGTAAAGTCATAGATGTTATTGTCAATGATGAAAGACCGGAGAATACCGGTGATTTTGTCAAAAACGATATAACATCGGAAGATGACCATAAGGAAAAGAACGATAACGCAGGTAATAAGACCAATGCAGAAACAGTTCTTGACAGCCTTATGTCGGCAGTGTCCGATACAACCGTAACGGCAGTAGACGGGATGGACGGTATTAACAGTGTATATGTTGTCAGACAGATTGTGGACGCTGTAAGAGTTAATCTTACAGAGGAAGTAAGAACAATTGAAGTAGCACTTACACCTGAACATTTAGGTAAAGTCAACATAACGGTGGCATCCAAGAACGGAATTCTGACAGCTTCAATGGTTGTCCAGAATGAAATGGTCAAGAATGCAATCGAAAACCAGCTTACGATGCTTAAGACCCAGTTTGAAAGTCAGGGAATTAAGGTTGAGCATGTTGAAGTAACCGTTGCAAGTCATGAATTTGATTCTGATATGCAGGATGGGGCTGATGACAGGAATAACACCAAGTCGGGAGCCAGAAGAAAATTCAGAGGAATCGATGAACTGACAGATGATAAATCAGATATTATTGATGAACAGAACGGATTTACGGAAAGCAGTATTAACATTAAGGCATAAAGGAGGAAAATATGGCTATAGTTGCACAGGTAATAGACGGCAAAGTTGTTGCCAACTATACAGATGGTAAAGCTAACAAAAAGACAGGCTCGGATTCACTTAACAAAGACGCTTTTTTACAGATTCTTGCGGCAGAAATGCAGTATCAGGATCCACTTGAGCCATCTTCTAACACTGAATGGGTATCACAGATGTCTTCATTTTCACAGATTGAATCACTTCAGACTGTAAGTGACAGTATTTCTGAACAGGGTGCATCTAATCTTGTCGGAAAAAGAGTAATTCTTGAAGATACCGACAGTGCAGGTAACAAAAAGTACATAACAGGTAAAGTACAGTGTACCGAAAAGATTAACGGTAAGATTTACTTATCGATTAATGATAATCTTTACGCTTATGAAAAACTCTATTCCGTAGTTGATGAAGATTATTACAACGAAGTAATTAATAAAAAACAGTAACATTAGGAAAGGCTGATGTATATGGAAATTAACAATCAGGGATTTGTTTCCATTGAACAGGTTACTTCCAGATATTTTAAAGGAACAGCTCCTGAAAAAGAGCAGTCAGGTAACATAAGTTTTGGCGATTTACTGAAAGAAAAGGTAAATGAAGCCGGCAGTCGGGAACTTAAATTTTCCAAGCATGCCAGCAGAAGGCTTATGGACAGGAATATCAATCTCTCTAAGGAACAGATTGACAGATTACAAAAAGGAGCACAGCTTAGTAACCGCAAGGGAATTAAAGATTCCTTAGTTCTCATGGATGAGTATGCTTTTATTGTGAATACCGGAAGCAATACCGTTGTAACGGCAATGGAAAAAGATGCTGATGGTGAAAATATTTATACAAACATTGACGGAGCAGTATTGGTATAAGATTGGACCTTCGGGAAATCGGATGTCTCTGAACGCCGGATGAGACATACAATACACCGTCTGTTATACAGAAAGGTAGGAAAAATATTATGATGAGAGCACTTTACTCTGGTGTAGCAGGTCTTAAGACACACCAGACAAAAATGGACGTTATCGGTAATAACATCGCTAACGTTAATACAGTAGGTTTTAAATCACAGTCGGTAACATTCAGTGATGTATTTTACCAGACAACACAGAATGCTTCAGGAGCCAATGCAGAGACCGGCATGGGCGGAACCAACGCAAAGCAGATTGGTCTTGGTTCTACGGTATCTTCTATTACAACAAAGGTATCTGAACCAGGTGGTTCACAGTCAACAAGTAAACCGTTTGATCTTATGATAAACGGAGATTCAATGTTTATAGTAAATAACGCAGGTACTAATTATTTTACCAAGGCAGGTAATTTTACGGTAGACAGTGCCGGAACACTTGTTACTTCACAGGGTTATGCGGTACAGGGCTGGAAAGCCAACGAAGAAGGCGTAATAATGAAAGGACCTGTTACTTCATTGAACCTTTATGGAGCAGAAAATAAATATGCTTCCCCTGCCGCAACGGAAAACTGCACAATTTCAGGCAATATCAACAAAGAAGATGACGGGTTTGAATCAGGAGTAGGAAGAAGCATGAATATTACTTTCTATGATACTCTCGGATATGAATATCAGGTAACTGTTAAGGTAACCCAGGATCCTGATGATGATTATAAATATAACCTTGTTGCTACCGGTCTTACATGTGGAGGCAAAACAGTAGATCTTGGAGCTGATGCAAAGACCAAACTTGAAGGACTTCTTAAAGACGTTACACTTACATTTGATAAGGTAACAGGTGAACTTGCAGATCCTGCGGATGGAAAAGTAACACTTAATACAACAACTCTTGGAATCGATTCCCTTGCTAAGGATGTTAATCTTGATTTTTCAAAGATGACATGTCTCGGTACAGATACAAGTTTTACACCGGCAAGGGGTGATAAGGAAGGACTTGGAGCGGGACGTCTTGTAGGTACTATGTCGGGTGTAAGTATCCAGAAGGACGGTATTATTGTTGCTTATTATGATAATGGTGATTCAAAGATTATTGCCCAGATAGCGGTTGCTAACTTCAAGAACCTTTCAGGACTTGAAAAAGTCGGAGATAATCTTTTTGCGGAGACACTTAACTCCGGTAACTTTGACGGTATTGGTGATGATATAACAGAGGATGGCGGATATTTTTCACCAGGTGTCCTTGAAATGTCCAATGTAGATCTTGCTACAGAATTTACAGACATGATTACAACACAGCGTGGATACCAGGCTAACTCAAGAATTATTACTGTATCAGATACATTGCTCGAGGAACTTATTAACCTTAAGAGATAAATTAATTAATAATCCCTGCCTTATGGCAGGGATTTATGAGGAAAACTTATGATAGAACTCACAAAACTCAATGATATAAAATTTTCTGTTAATCCGGAACTTATTGAAATTGTAGAAACTACGCCGGATACGGTTATTACACTTACTACCGGACGAAAATTAATAGTAAAAGAAAGTAGACAAGACATTAAAAATTTAGTATTATCTTATAAGAGAAAAATTTATTCCGAATTACTGAAAATTGATTAATTTTTCAGCAATAGGATGTATTAATATATATAATATATGGAATACAAGGTGATTAGATAAAATGGATTTAGCAACACTTATTGGATTAATTGCGTGTATCGTTCTTGTTGTTATGGGTATTATTACCGGTGATGACGGAGTGGCTGCACTTAAGAACTTCGTTGATTTTAAGTCAATACTTATTACATTCGGCGGAGCCTTCGGTGCTACATTAATATCACATAAGATGAAGGACTTTATAGGAGGTCTTAAAGGCTTTGCACTTGCTTTAAAACAGCGTAATTATGATCAGACAGAAGCAATTAAGAACATTATTGAGCTTTCCAACGTAGCACGTAAGGAAGGCTTATTGGCGTTGGAGGAGGCAGCAGAGAACATAGAGGAACCTTTTATGAAAAAGGGTATTCTTCTCATAGTTGATGGTACAGAACCTGATCTTGTGCGTGCTATCCTTGAGACTGAGATTACATGTGTGGAACAAAGACATAAGAAAGTTGCGGGCTTTTGGGATACATTGGCTGCAATGGGTCCTGCGTGGGGTATGGTAGGTACTCTTATAGGACTTATTAATATGCTTAAGAATATGTCAGATGCAAGTGCCCTCGGACCTAATATGGCCGTAGCACTTATTACAACTTTATATGGCTCAATGCTTGCCAACTGGATTGCAATGCCTATTGCCAATAAACTTCGAGTTAATAACTCAGATGAAATAATACTTAAGGAAGTTATGATTGAAGGCCTTCTTTCAATACAGGCAGGAGAGAATCCTAGGGTAATTGAAGAGAAACTTAAGTCATTCCTTTCTCCAAATGACAGAAACAGTTATGGTGACGGACAGGAAGGTGGAGGTGACCAGGTAGATGGCTAGAAAGAAAAATGAAGATCCACCAATTAAAACAGATGGCTGGATGAATACTTTTTCTGATCTTATGAATCTGCTTCTTTGCTTTTTCGTTATGCTTTTCTCAATGTCAACTATTGATGCCGAGAAATTTCAGGAAGTTATAGCATCTTTTTCTTCAAGTTACAGTGTCCTTGACGGAGGCTCTACGGGAATTGATGACGGAATGTTAATTGCCAGCGGGGCGAGCCAGCTTACCCAGCTTAGCGAGTATTACAGCAGTATGGGTGCCAGTGACGACGACAGTGATAAATCTGAAATTGACAAGGCACAGGATCTTATAGGCAAAGAAGAACTGAAAGACTCAGAACAGATGGGTGACAAAATAGAGAATCTCCTTGATAAGATGGGACAGAGCAATAACATAGAGGTTCAGGTTACACAACATTATGTATGTCTGAATATGAAAGGCGCATTGCTTTTCAATTCTGCATCGGCTACCCTCACAAGTGATGCGGAGAAAGTTTTGTCAGACGTAGCAGTGATTTTGAAGATGTATGAGGATAACCTAATTGAGATAGAAGGCCATACGGACAATGTTCCGATTAACTGGGATATTTTTACAAGCAATAATGTGCTTTCGGATTACAGGGCACTTGCTGTTTTTGATTTCCTTGTTGATAAAGGCATAAGTCCTGTTAAACTTAAACATTCAGGACGAGGCGAATACAATCCTATTGCTTCCAATGACACAGCAGAAGGCCGTGCCCAGAATAGAAGAGTTGAAATTAAAATATATAACAGTTATAACAGTTAAGCAGAAGGGACCCTTAGGTGGGTTTAGGTGATGATAATGAAAAAAGGCATGATTAATTTTGTCATTCTTGCATTGGTTTTAGTCAATCTTGTTTTATCGGTAATACTTGTATTTACATTTGTACCGGCGGTTAGCAAGACTAATAACCTTGTTGGTAAAATTGCAAAAATTGTGGATCTGAATGTCAGTGGAGACAGTACTGAGAATGGTGCTCCATCAGCAGAAGATATAGAATATGTGCAGGTTAAGTTCAGCGATGATGAGACAAGTCAGGTATTTACTCTTAAGCAGGGAGCTTCGGACAGCAAAGTACATTATTTAAAACTTTCTGTTACAATCAAGCTTGATAAGAGACAGTCTGACTATAAGGATAAAAAGAAACTTATAGAAAGCACAATGACAACATATCTCGGAAGCGCGGTAGGAGATATTGTTATTGAGTATACTAAGGAAGAGGCAAGCAATAGCAAGAAAGAAATGGAAAACAGACTTTTAAAAGCCCTTCAGGCTTATTATGATACAGGGGCAATATATGATGTGTCTTTCCCTGAATATGTTGTTTCATAATTTGTAATATTCTGTTATAATCTATAGAAAAGAAGGTGAATGAAGATGGGCGAAGTCCTTTCGCAGAGTGAAATAGACAACTTGTTAAAACAGCTTAATAGTGGTGAACTCGATGTAGAGGAAATGAAAAATACTGAGGAAAAGACGGTTAAGGACTATGATTTTGCCAGACCTGCCAAATTCTCAAAAGAACATCTTCGTACGCTTGAAATTATATTTGAACATTACGGAAGATTGCTTTCGACCAATCTTCCTGCTTACCTGCGTATGCCGGTACAGGTTGAGGTTAAGACTTCCGAAGCCGTAATTTATTCGGAATTTTCCAATGCATTATCCAACCCGGTACTTCTGGGAGTTGTGGATTTTGAACCGTTAGATGGCAATATTGTATTGGAAATAGCTTCCAATCTGGGCTTTGTAATAATAGACAGATTACTTGGAGGAGCGGGTAAACCGTTGTCTAAGGGAAGAGATTTTTCGGAAATAGAGCTTTCAATAATTGAAAGAATTTTTAATATTTGTGTTAATCTTTTAAGAGAGCCTTGGCAGAATGTTTTAAGCATTGTACCGAGAATGGAGAGAATTGAGACTAATTCCCAGTTTGCCCAGATTATTTCTCCTAGCGAGATGATTGCCATTGTTACGATAAGCATTAAGCTTGGAGACACGGAAGGACTTATGAATGTCTGTCTTCCGTATTCGGTGCTGGAGCCGGTAATGGATAAGCTGAATACCAAATACTGGTTCTCTACAATGCAGCATAGAGATGTTAAGACATACGAAGATGCAATATCTTCACTCATATCCAAAGCACAGATACCGGTTAAGGCTGTTTTGGGCAACAGCACAATATCTGTTAATGATTTTCTTAATTTAAATGTTGGTGATATTATCAGACTTGACAGAAAAGTTGATGAAGAACTTGATGTTTATGTCGGCAATATACATAAGTTTACTGCATTGCCGGGTTCGGCAGATGATAATTATGCAGTAAGAATAACGAATGTGTTGAGAGGTGAAGAAGAGTAAGATGGATGGAATGTTATCACAGGAAGAAATAAATGCACTTTTGGCAGGTGCCAATGCAGATGGACTTGCGGACGCCAATACAGATGGAGAAGAGACACTTACAGATGAGCAGAAAGACGCCATCGGAGAAATCTCCAATATCAGTATGGGAACTGCCGCAACAACACTCAGTACCCTGCTTAACCAGACTGTAAATATTACAACACCTAAGGTTACATATATGAATTGGCAAGAACTTGCCGATTCTTACGACAAGCCTTGCGTATTTTTGCAGATTTCTTATACAGCGGGACTTGAAGGCAATAATGTTCTTGTATTAAAGGAGCGGGACGTTAAGATTATTACTGACCTTATGATGGGTGGTCCGGGTAATGTAAGCGATGAACCTATCGGAGAATTACATCTTAGTGCAATCGGTGAAGCAATGAACCAGATGATGGGCTCTGCCGCCACTTCGATGTCTTCAATGTTAGGAAAGAAGATAGATATAAGTCCGCCAGTTGCTAATCTGGTTGATTTGAATGACAGCAATAAGAAGGATATACCTGAATTCCTTGAGAAACGTTTTGTAAAAGTTTCTTTCAGAATGACTATAGGTACACTTATAGACAGTGAGATTATGCAGCTGTATCCGTTTGATTTTGCAAGACATCTTTATGAGACATTTATGCATGATGCTGTGTCCGGTATGACAACATCAACGAAAGAGGCACAGCCAGAACAACAGGCATCCGAGCCGGCACCACAGCCACAGCCTGTACAGCAACCGACACCACAGCCGCAGCAGATGGCAGGAGCGGTTCCGCCACAGGGATATGCAATGCCGCCACAGGGATATGCAATGCCACCACAGGGATATGCAATGCCATCCCAGAATTACGAGAATGTAAACGTCCAGCCGGCTTCTTTCCAGCCATTTACAGGTGGAAATGCGTTGCCGGGTCATGAGAATATTGACCTTATTATGGACGTGCCTCTTGAGGTGACAGTAGAACTTGGCAGAACAACCAAGTCAATCAAAGAAATTCTTGAATTTGCGCCGGGAACTATCGTTGAGCTTAACAAAATAGCAGGTGAGCCTATTGATGTACTTGTAAATGGCAAGTATGTTGCCAAAGGTGAAGTAGTTGTTATTGAAGAAAGTTTTGGTGTTAAAATTACAGAAATAGTTAAATAAACAGTAGGAAAAATATTAAAACTATTGTATAATTAAGAATAATCATATTGTGTTATAGGAGAATTTTTTATGGCTAAGAATATTTTAATTTGCGATGATGCAGCATTCATGAGAATGATGATTAAAGACATTCTTACTAAGAATGGATATACTGTAGTCGGAGAAGCTGAGAACGGAGCTAAGGCCGTTGAGAAATATGCTGAACTGAAGCCGGACCTCGTCCTTATGGATATTACAATGCCTGAGATGGATGGAATACAGGCTCTTAAGAAAATTAAAGAAGCGGATCCTTCAGCAACCGTAATTATGTGTTCAGCAATGGGACAGCAGGCGATGGTTATTGAATCAATCCAGTCCGGTGCGAAAGATTTTATTGTTAAGCCTTTTCAGGCAGACAGAGTTCTTGAGGCTGTAAGAAAAGTTGTTGGTTAATTATGGTAACTGTTTCACTTGCTAATAACAGTGTTGCACAGTTTATTTCGGTAACAGTAATCTTTCTGGTAGTTCTTGCCGTTACATATTTTACTACACGGTGGATTGGTTCTTATCAGAAGAAGCAGATAAGCTGCGGCAACATTAAAATTGTTGAGAGTCTGAGACTTTCAGGTAATAAGATTTTAGAGGTTGTTAATGTGGGCGATAAGTATTTTCTTATTGCTGTATGTAAAGATACTGTTACAACCATAGGCGAGATTAACGGTGATGAACTTGTACTTACTGACAATACTAAGACAGGAGAGACATTTGGTAATGTCTTTTCAAGATTTAAGATAGTTCATAAAGATAAAACAGAAAAGGAAGAGACAGATGAAGAAGAAACATAAGCTCTTCTTGAGACTTGTAAGGCTTGTTTTTGTCATTGCAATTGTTTTTACGGTAATCCATTTAAGCAGGACCAATATTTATGCAACGGATACCATTCCTACCGTGAGTGAGACAGAGACAACCGGTTCAAGTAATTTAACAATAGGAATATCGGCAGGAAATGGAAGTGACCTTGCAAGCGTATTGCAGATACTTTTGGTATTGACAGTTATTGCACTTGCTCCTTCCATTCTCATTATGCTTACTTCTTTTACAAGAATTATTATCGTGCTGCATTTTACGCGTTCAGCAATAGGCACCCAGACGGCACCGCCTAACCAGGTGCTTGTGGGACTTGCTCTTTTTCTTACTTTCTTTATCATGGCACCTACTTTTAAGACGGTGTATGATGACGCAATTAAGCCTTTATCCAAGAATGAGATAACGTCGGAGGAAGCGTATGATGTGGGCATTAAGCCGATAAGACAGTTTATGTTGGAGCAGACCAACACCAAGGACATAAGGATGTTTATCGATATAGCCAAGGTGGATACTTCAACGCTGAAGGACTATGATGATATACCGATTCAGGTATTGATACCGAGTTTTATAGTCAGTGAATTAAGAATTGCTTTTATAATAGGTTTCCTTATCTATATACCGTTTATAATAATAGATATGGTTGTTTCATCGGCACTTATGTCCATGGGTATGATGATGCTTCCGCCAACGACAATATCGTTGCCGTTTAAGATACTTTTGTTTATAATGGCTGACGGCTGGAATCTTGTTATAGGTAATTTAGTTAAGACTTTTTACTAGTTTAGGAGGAACGTATGTCTGAACAACAGATAATTGATATATCAAGAAAAGCACTTTATCTTATAATCCAGTGTTCGGCACCGATTCTGATTATTTCCCTTGTTGTCGGTCTTGTTATAAGTATATTCCAGACAATGACATCCATTCAGGAGCAGACTTTGACATTCGTTCCGAAGATTATAGCAGTCTTTATCGGAGTAATGTTGTTTGGTTCATGGATGCTCAATAATATTACATCATATATGAACGAGCTTTGGTCTAATTTTAATATGTACATAGGTCGTTCATAAACAGGCAGGTGTTCGTATGTTTAATTATGAGGTAGCTTTGAATTACTGGGAGGTTTTTCTCCTGATTTTGGTACGTATAGCTAGCTTTGTTTATACGGCACCTTTTTTTAATATGGCTAATACACCTCAGAGGACTAAACTGGGGTTAGCTTTTTTTATTTCGTTAATTGTGTTTACGCTTGTTCCGGACAGAACGCTGGAATACAGCAGTATTCTGGAATATGCGATTCTTGTAATCAAGGAGAGCGTAGTCGGGCTTTTACTTGGTTTTTCCTGTATGGTCTGTGTGCAGACCATAACTTTTGCGGGTAACATTATTGACAGTAATATTGGTTTGTCAATGGCAAGCGAGTATGACCCTACCCTTAGAGACCAGACTACAGTATCAGGTACGCTATATTACTATACGGTATTTTTACTCCTTATGGTATCGGGACTTTATCAGTTCCTTATATCAGCGATTGTGGATACATATACTATTATCCCTATAAACGGATTATCAGTTAATCCTTCCTTATACAGTTCGGTGGTTACGCTTGTTTCTGATTATTTTATAATAGGTTTCAGGATTGCTTTACCGGTATTTGTATCGCTCCTTATTGTGAACTGTGTATTGGGTATTCTGGCAAAAGTCGCATCACAGCTTAATATGTTTGCTGTTGGTATCCAGATAAAAATCCTGGCAGGTCTCGTCATAATGTTTGTTACTGTAGGACTGCTTCCGCAGATAGCCAATTTTATATATCAGAACATTAAGGCTGCGGTTAAGCTGATTGCGGGAGGACTTAGATGATCAAATACAATCTGCAGTTCTTCGCCAAAGACGGACCGGGTGGACAGAGGACCGAACCGGCTACTGCCAAGAAATTAAAAGACGCAAGAAAAAAAGGTCAGGTTGCTAAAAGTAGGGACCTGACAAGCTCGGTTTCCCTGCTGGTATTTTTTATAATACTAAAGATATATGTAGGGACGATGGGAACTAAATTCATTAATGAATTTAAGGTTATTTACAAAAAGATGGGCGAGGTCAATGCAACCTCCCTTGAACTTAATTCCCTTTCGAGATTTTTTAAAAATTATATGTCGGATGCCATACTTGATATGCTTGTAATTCTGCTTCCTATAATGGCTGCAGCAGTGCTTGTGGCATTTGTAGGTGATTTGGTCCAGGTAAAATGGAAACCGACTGCAGAACCAATGAAACCGAAAGCGGATAAATTTAATCCGGTGAACGGCATAAAGCGTATTTTTTCAGTTAAAACGCTTGTTCAGCTGCTTAAGTCCATTGCCATTGTGGCAATATGTATGTTAGTAACCTATAATAAATTAAAAAAAGAAATAGGACTGCTTTATAATTTTTATAATATATCCCTTGAAGCGGCAATTATCAGAATGGGAGATGTACTTCTTGATGTAGGTATAACCATCAGTGTGATATATCTGATTGTGGGTATTGCCGATTTTATTTTTGAATATGTCAAGTTCAAAAATGATATGAAAATGTCTAAGCAGGAATTAAAAGATGAATGGAAGGATACCGAAGGTAATCCTGAAGTTAAGAACCAGCAGAAGCGAAGGATGAACGAGGCATCAAGGAGAAGAATGATGCAGGCGGTTCCCGAGGCTGATGTTGTAATTACGAACCCTACCCACTTTGCGGTTGCATTGAAATATGAACAGAATTCAGGAAAAGCACCTGTTGTTGTGGCAAAGGGAGAAGATTATCTTGCACAGAAAATTAAAGAGACTGCAAGGGAAAATCAGGTTGAAATCGTTGAAAACAAACCTCTTGCAAGGATGCTCTACTATAATGTTGACCTGGGCAGTGAGATTCCACAGGAACTGTATCAGGCAGTAGCTGAGGTTCTTGCCTTTGTATGGAAAGTTAAACATAAAATATAATAATTACAGGAAGGAGACAAAAAAATGAAAAAGACAGATATTATGATTGGCATATATTTATTAGCAGCTATTGTCTGTCTTTTTATAACACTTCCTCCCGGCTTACTGGATGTGATGCTTGCCATTAATATAACTGTGGCATTTATAATTCTTTTTACGGCATTGTATTCCAATGATGTGCTTGATATGCAGGCATTCCCTTCAATGCTTCTTTTTACAACAATTTTCAGGATAGCACTTAACGTATCTTCAACAAAGCTTATTCTCAGTACGGGTAACCCGGGTAAAGTCGTTAAGGCTTTTGGCTCTTTCGTTGCCGGCAATGACCTTGTAATAGGTGTTATCGTATTTATCATACTTTTGATTGTACAGCTTATTATAATCAATAAAGGTTCTGAACGTGTTGCGGAAGTAACGGCAAGATTTACACTTGATGCTATGCCTGGTAAACAGATGGCAATAGACGCAGATCTTAACACAGGAGCCATAACTGATAAAGAAGCCAAGATACGAAGGGAAAAATTACAGCAGGAAGCATCTTTCTTTGGTTCAATGGATGGTGCCACAAAGTATGTAAAGGGTGATGCCACAGCGGGTATTATCATTACGGTTATTAACTTTGTCGGCGGTATTATAATGGGAATGACAAGAAGAGGAATGGATATCTCTACGGCACTCAGTACATATGCGCTTCTTACCGTTGGTGACGGTCTTGTGAGCCAGATACCGTCATTGCTTATATCTCTTTCATCAGGTATCGTAGTAACCAAAGCTTCCAAAGAGGTTAAATTACCTGAACTTATTATCGGCGAGCTTTTTACAACTCCTGTTGTTTTAAGAATCGTAGGTATTGTAATAGCTGTACTTGGTGTTGTTACACCTCTTCCATGGTATGTATTTGTACCGTTGGGAGCAGGTCTTATAGCAATATCTGCTGTAATGACCCAGAAACAGGCAGTTGCAGAGATAGAAGAAGAAGCAGAAAATGCGGATATGGAAGCAAAAGAAGTCCGCAAACCGGAAAATGTTGTTTCACTTTTACAGGTTGACCCTATCGAACTTGAATTCGGCTACGGAATAATTCCTCTTGCCGACGTTAATCAGGGCGGAGACTTACTTGACCGTGTTGTTATGATAAGACGGCAGGTAGCTCTTGAACTTGGTACGATTGTGCCAATAATAAGATTAAGGGATAATATCCAGCTTAATCCTAACCAGTATATTATCAAAATAAAGGGTATCCAGGTCAGTGAGGGAGAAATTCTTTTTGACCATTATATGGCAATGAATCCGGGATTTGTGGAAGAAGAGATTTCAGGTATTCCTACATTTGAACCATCCTTCCATCTTCCGGCAATATGGATTACCGAGAACCAGCGTGAACGTGCGGAGTCACTTGGTTATACCGTGGTAGATCCGCCTTCAATTATTGCTACACATCTTACAGAGGTTATTAAGAGCCATATTGCAGAACTGCTTACAAGACAGGATACGCAGAATCTTATCAACAACCTCAAAGAGAACAATCCTACACTTGTTGAGGAACTTGTACCTAAGCTCATGGGTGTGGGCGAGATTCAGAAGGTTCTCCAGAATCTTCTTGCGGAAGGCATTTCAATAAGAGACCTTCTTACAATTTTTGAATCTCTTGCAGACCATGCAGGTACGACAAGGGATACGGATGTTCTTACCGAATATGCAAGACAGAGCCTTAAGAGGGCTATTTCCAATAAATATTTCCCTGGAAATGAGACTACAAGGGTTATAACGCTTGATCCTGCAGTTGAACAGGAGATAATGGGTTCTGTAAAACAGACGGAGCAGGGTGGATATATCAATCTTGCACCGGATAAGATAAGACAGATTGTTAATTCTGTTAAGACAGAACTTGCAAAGCTTGAAGATATGGGAGCTAATCCGATAATTGTTACTTCACCTATTGTCAGAATATATTTTAAGAAAATTATCAATGACTACTTTAAAGATGTAGCAGTTATATCGTATAATGAAATTGAATCTGATGTTGAATTACAGTCAGTTGGGATGGTGACAATATAAGATGATAGTTAAGAAATACAAAGCAGATACAGAGACAGCGGCAATTCTTGCTGCTAAAGAGGATTTAGGACCGGAAGCTGTTGTTTTAAATGTTAAGACAATGAAGCAAAGAGGTTTTGCCAGATTTTTTAAACATGATTATGTGGAAATCACAGCCGCTTTGGAAGAAAAAGAATTTGAACAGAAAGTAAGCAGCAGAAGACCTGCGGTTAATGCGGCAGCGACTAAGGAAATTAAGCCTGCAGCAGATAAAATGTCCGGTATAGATTATCGTGTTGATGACAGCAGATATACGGAAACAGGCAAAAATACCATTGAGGAGAAGCTTGACAGCCTTCATGATATGCTCCAGAGCCATATGACAGGTCTTGATAAGACACCCGGTAATGCCGGAGAAAAGGATGTGGAACAGAAAGAAACATCCGATAATACGGCAAAGCCCCAGAACAATAATTTTAAACCGTTAAAACTTATCTATAACAAACTCATGGAAAATGAGATGGATGAGAAATATGCCAATGCAATAATCAATGATATTAACGCTTCTCTTAAAAAAGAGTCCAATATCGACAGTATTCTTGCAGCGGTATATCAGAAAATTATTTTGAAGTTAGGTGAGCCTGACGGAATCGAAACAGATGAACGTAAAAAAATTATCTTTTTTATAGGACCTACAGGTGTAGGCAAGACAACAACTATTGCAAAGCTTGCTTCCGATTTCAAACTTAACAAGGGTAAGTCGGTTGCGATGGTTACGGCAGACACTTACAGAATAGCGGCAGTTGAACAGCTTAATACCTATGCAGGAATTCTTGATGTGCCTGTGAGTGTTGCATATTCGCCATCAGAAATATGCGGATGTCTTAATGAATTTTCCGGATATGACGTTATATTTGTTGATACGGCGGGAAGATCCCACAAGAACGAAGAACAGAAAGATGAATTAATCGAATTAATCAACAATGTTAAGAACGGTGGTTATGACGCCGATATTGAAACATTTCTTGTGCTTAGCGTGACAACTAAGTATAAGGACCTTATCAATATTGCCGACACATATAAGGAAATAGATGATTACAGGCTTTTGTTCACCAAGCTTGACGAGACTGTAACGCTTGGCAATATTATTAATCTTAAGTGCTATACGGGCGCACCGCTTTCATATACCACAAGCGGACAGAACGTGCCTGACGATATAGAAACTATAGATGTCCAGAAACTAGCAAAGAATTTGCTTGGCGGAGAGTAATGGATTGAAGATACCAGGGAGGCTACGATGGATCAGGCAGAAAAATTACGAAATATAATCAAACAACAGAATCAGGTATCGTCATCGAATGCAAGAATCATTACCGTTACCAGCGGTAAAGGCGGCGTCGGCAAATCAAGCACTGCAATCAATATAGCTTTGCAGTTCAGAAAACAGGGCAAAAGAGTCATTATTTTTGATGCGGATTTCGGACTCGCCAATATTGAAGTCATGTTTGGAATTATTCCTAAATATACGCTTGCTGACCTTATGTTTAAAGGAAGGGACCTTAAAGATATAATAACCGAAGGACCGGAGGGTGTTATGTTTGTTTCCGGCGGTTCCGGAATAGCAAGGCTTGTTAATCTTGACAATGAGCAGATAAAAAGACTTGTTTATAAAATGGCAGAGCTTGAACAGATGGCAGACGTTATTGTAATCGACACCGGTGCGGGAATATCCAAAAGCGTTCTGGAATTCGTTGCCGCAAGTCCGGAAGTTATACTTGTTACAACACCGGAGCCTACATCAATTACCGATTCCTATGCTTTATTAAAGGCGTTGGCAATGGATGAAGGGTTTGACAAGAATACCACAAGAATTAATATTGTGACCAATAAGGTAACATCAAGGTCCGAGAGTATTAATATTTATGATAAATTATCGGCGGTTGTCAAGAGATTCCTTTTTATTGACCTGGAATACCTTGGGGAAGTTCCTCAGGACAGTGCCATTACTAAGGCAATAATGAAGCAGAAACCTGTTTCAATAACATATCCTAATTCAGCTTCAGCTAAAGCATTTGTTGAAATCAGTGAAAATCTTGACTCAGGCGAACATAAAGTACCTAATCAGAAAAAAGGCGTAATCGGATTTTTCAGCAAGGTATTTACAGCGGGCAGAAGATAAGTTTTGGAGGAATGTATGTTAAAAGGATTGTCAGAAGGAGATAAAATAGAGTTTAAGGAAATTCTTTTATTATCTGAGGAACAAACAGGTAAAAGACCCTCAACTTATGCCAGTCAGATTCTTGACTTTGACAAAGATGATGACAATGTCATAAGTGTTTCCATGCCTGTTTCAAAAGGACACCTTGTTCCACTGCCAAAGGGAAGCGTGTTTGATACATATTTTTATACGGAAAAGGGACTTTACAGATGTAAATGCAGAATACTTGACCGTATCAAAACAGATAATATATATTCAATAAATATATCATTGGAAACGGAACTTAAGAAATTCCAGAGAAGGCAGTATTTTCGACTGGAAAAAACAATTCCGATAATATATACAGAGCTATCCGATGAGGAATTTACTGCACTGCTTGAGACTAAAAAACTTTCAGAAGATTTTTTACATGCAGAAAGATATGCTGAGGGCACATGTCTTGATATAAGCGGAGGCGGCATGAGGTTTGTCGGAAGTAAAATGATAGAAACAGGCATGAAACTTTTACTTATTTTTCAGATTGTTGTAGGTGGAAAAGAAATCAAATTCAGACTTCCGGCCACAGTAAGAATGTCATTTTCATTGCCTAATGATTCTACAAAGTATGAGCACCGTGTGGAATTTGAAAATATATCAAAAGAATACAGGGAAATACTTATTAAATATATATTTGAAGAAGAACGAATGATGAGAAAAAGCACCAAATAAAGAAAGAAGGTGTAGAAATGGGCAAAAAATTTTTAATAATTGATGACTCTGCACTTATGAGAAGAGTAATATCTGATATAATCAAAGAGAACTATGATGATGTAGAAGCACTTGATACGGCTGTTAACGGTCTGGAGGGATTTGATAAACTTGTATCGAAGCCCGGATATTATGACCTTGTGATTCTTGATATCAATATGCCTAAGATGAATGGGCTGGAACTTTTGGAGATGCTTCAAAAGAACAGGATGAATGAGACAGTTGTAGTTGTAAGTACCGTTGCCAGAGAGAGTGCTGCGGAGACTATCAGGGCATTGGAACTCGGAGCAGTTGACTTTCTTAAGAAGCCTGAGAACTTTTATGAAGTTAAGAGCGAAGGATTTAAGACAAAATTATTGAAGTTGATTGAAGTTGTTACAGGCCGTTATCTTAATAAGAAGAATCTTATTCCTCATAAGAAGAACAGTGCTCCGGTTATTATTCCGGCTAGGAACCATGTGGAAGCACAGCCTGCCGGGATTATAAGAAGCAGTAATTCAAAGAACCATACCAGGATAGTTGCTATTGCATGTTCAACCGGAGGACCTAAATCACTGCAGCAGGTTATACCGTTTCTTGACGAGAAACTGGATGCACCGGTTGTCTTAGTTCAGCACATGCCAAAGGGTTTCACACTTTCCTTGGCTAGACGCCTTGATATGTTAAGTAAGGTTAACGTTAAGGAAGCCTCAGACGGAGATGTTCTTGAAAAAGGATGCGTTTACATAGCTCCGGGAGGAATGCACATTAGAGTGCGGTATGAGCATGGCAGCCATGTTATAAGATTCTATGATGGGCCATCCATAGATGGTCTGAAGCCATGTGCCAACGTTATGTACGAATCACTTACAGACTCGGCTTTTGACGAGATTGTATGTGTTGTTCTTACCGGAATGGGCGCAGACGGAACGAAAGGCATAGAAGCACTTAAGAAATCAGGCAAAAATACTTATGTAATCAGTCAGGATGAAAAGTCCTGCGTAGTTTACGGCATGCCTAGAAGCATATATGAAGCAGGTATGTCTGATGAGGTAAAATCCTTATCAAAAATAGCAGAAAGCATTAATAAAAAGGTGGGGGTGCGTTAGATGGACGTTAGCCAGTACTTAGAGATCTTCGTAGAGGAGACAAAAGAACATTTACAAAGTCTTAATGACAATATTCTTGTTTTGGAGAATGAACCGGAGAACAAGGATACCATTAATGAAATTTTCAGATCTGCCCATTCATTAAAAGGTATGGCAGGTACAATGGGTTACAAGAGAATGCAGACCCTGACACATGATATGGAAAATGTATTCTCAGAAATAAGAAATGACAAATTAAAAGTAACATCTGATCTCGTAGATATACTTTTCCAGTGCCTTGATGCACTTGAGGCATATCTTGATAATATTATTAATACACAGGACGAAGGAACAGATGACAATGCAGCAATTATAAAGCTCCTTAATGACTACCTTAACGGAGGCAGTGAAGTGGCTGAGCAGGCTGCACCACAGGCTGCACAGGCTGCACCACAGACAGCAGATGGGGTAGTTACGGACTTTTCAAAAGTAAATTTTGCTGATTTTGAACAGCATGCAATAATGGAAGCCGGCACAAAGAATCTTAATGTATACGGTGTCCATGTAAAGGTTGATCCGAGCTGTATTCTTAAAGCAGCCAGAGCATTTCTGGTATTCAAGTCAGTGGAAGAATTAGGTGAGATTATTAAATCGATTCCTTCGGCACAGGATATAGAAGATGAGAAATTCGATCTTGATTTTGATATATTTGTTATAACAGGCGAATCACTTGATAAGGTTCTTGCCACAGTTAGGAATGTATCTGAAATCAAAGATGCTGAAGGAAGCATCATTAAATTAGATGAAAAGAAAGAAGAAAAGCCGGAAGAAACAGAAAAGACAGAATCGGCAAAGCCGGCAACAGTTCCACAGGCCGGCAAACCAGCCAATCCACAGCCTGCTAAGGGTAAACCGGTTGTTAACCGTTCAGTCAGAGTGGATATTGACAAGCTTGATGTGCTGATGAACCTTGTCAGCGAACTTATTATTGCCAAGAATGGTCTGGTATCTGCTGCGGCAACTTCTAATACGGAAGAGAACCAGAGTGTTAATGAACAGATAGAATATCTTGAAAGAGTTACAACCAACCTTCATGAATCTGTCATGAATGTACGAATGGTTCCTATTGAGACAGTTGTAAACAGATTTCCACGAATGATAAGAGATCTCAGTAAAAAACTTGACAAGAAAATGGAACTTTACATGACAGGTGAAGAGACAGAGCTTGACAGAACCGTTATTGATGAAATCGGTGATCCTCTTATGCACCTTCTCAGAAATTCTGCCGACCATGGTCTTGAATCTGCTGAAGTAAGACGCGAAAGAGGAAAGGACGAGATAGGCACTATTTTCCTTAATGCGTTCCAGGATGGTAACAATGTTGTTATTGAAGTCGGTGATGACGGTAACGGTATTGATATAGAAAAAGTTAAACGTAAAGGTATTGAAAAGGGAACAATCACACCTGAGCAGGCAGAAGTTATGTCTGATAAGGAAGTTATTGATTTACTTTTCCAACCAAGTTTCTCAACATCGGAGAAAATAACAGATGTATCCGGAAGAGGTGTAGGCCTTGACGTTGTTAAATCTAAAATAGAATCCCTTGGCGGTGTTGTTGAATGTAAATCCGTTCTCGGGGAAGGAAGTACATTTACAATCAGACTTCCTCTTACGCTTGCAATTATACAGGCACTTATGGTCAAGCTCGGAAATGAGCAATATGCCATTGCACTTGGTTCTATCCAGACAATAGAAGATATTCCTTTATCTGATATCAAATATGTACAGGGCAAGGAAGTTATTAATTTAAGAGGAAACATAATTCCTATTATAAGACTTGGAGAACTTTTAGATGTACCTGACAGAACTGAGCCTGACGAAAGCCTTATAGTGGTTGTAATCAAAAAGGGAGACAAACAGGCAGGCCTTGTTGTTGATTCCCTTGTAGGGCAGATGGAAATTGTTATTAAGTCTCTTGGAAAATATATTAATATCAATAAGATGATAAGTGGGGCAACCATCCTTGGTGACGGTGAAGTAGCACTTATTATTGATGCCAATGCAATAATCTAGGAGGTCATGATATGGAAGAATTAGCAGTACGCAATAATGTCGCAAACAAAAGCGAAACAAAACAATATATCGTAATCAGAATTAATAATGAATTCTTTGGAATAGATATAATGAATGTTGACAGTATCGTTAAGATACAGCAGATAACAAGAGTTCCAAAGAGTCAGGATTATTTTATCGGCGTAATTAATCTCCGTGGTGAGATTGTCCCTGTTATGAGTCTCAGAAAAAGATTTGGAGTGGAAGAAGTCCCTGATGACAGCGCAACAAGGATAATTATACTTAAACTTGACCAGAACCTTGTGGGAATCAAGGTGGATATGGTAAGGGATGTTGTTGCTCTTGAAGAAACAGATATAGAGAAAAACAACATTGTGACAGGCAACAACGGACAGATGTTTATTAAAGCTGTAGGAAAGCATGATGATGAACTTATATCAATTCTCGGACTTCATTCAGTTGTAATAGACAGAGAACAGGCATAGGAGGAACTTTATGTCAAAAATCAGGCTTGATGCACTTGATGATTCTCAGTATGACGTACTTAAAGAAATAGGTAATATAGGCGCAGGCAATGCCACAACGGCACTTGCCTGTATGCTTAACCAGAAAATAGATATGGGAGTTCCCAAAGTCAATCTCGTTCCTTTTGACAGAATAACAGATGTGTTCGGCTCGGAGGAAACTATACTTGCAGGAATACTTCTGGGCCTTGAAGGCGATGTAAATGGAATGATGATGTTCCTTCTGCCTGAAAGTGCTGCACATAATATAGTTAATACGGTAATGGGAACACCTGATAATACGCAATGCAATTTTTCAGAAATGGAAATGTCGGCATTAAGCGAAGTGGGTAATATTATTGCAGGCTCTTACCTTTCGGCATTATCGGCTCTTACGGGGTTGACAATAACAGCGTCCATTCCATATACATCCATTGATATGGCAGGGGCGTTATTAAGCCTTCCCGCAATAGAATACGGTAAGATCGGAGATAAGGTTCTCCTTATTGAGACTCAGTTTGGGGAAGAAGTCCTTGGAAACGGTTATTTTGTAATGATTCCGGAACTGGAGTCATACGAAAAAATCTTAACTTCCTTAGGGTTATAGAGCAGGGTTTGAATTATGATAAAAGTTGGTATGGCAGATCTGAATGTGTGCAAGACTCCGGAAGCACTGACAACCTTGGGATTAGGTTCATGTATCGGTGCATGTATATATGATCCGGTGGCGAAGATAGCGGGACTTGTTCATTATATGCTTCCCGACAGCACACGCTTTAAAAACAACGAAAATATTGCAAAATTTGGTGATACCGGAATTGCTGAGACGGTAAAACAGATGGAAAAACTTGGTGCAAAGAAATCACGCATGGTAGCAAAGATAGCGGGAGGGGCGAAGATGTTCGCCATTTCTTCAACTTCAAGACTGTCCGGACTTAACGTGGGTGACAACAATATAGAAAGTGCAAGACTGAATTTTAAAGAACTGGGCATAGAAATAATTGCAGAAGATGTAGGACTTAATTACGGTCGTACCATAGAGTTTTATGCCGAGGACGGACGGCTGGTTATTAAATCGGTTGGCAAAGAAATAAAAGTAATCTGATATCGGAGGATTGTTGGTTATGAAAAAAAATAAAGAACAGTTAAGATATCTGCCGGCGATTATTTCGTTGTCAGCAGGTCTTATAATCAGTATTGTAATGATAATTAACAGAAAAAGAACACTGACCTCATTGATAGTTGTATTATCTTTTTTACTTGGATTCTACATAATAGGTTCATTATTCCGTGTTGTTCTTATTGCCATGGCAACTAAGGAAACAGATATAGAAGAAGATAACAATGAAACAGCTACGGAAAATGTGGAGCCGGAAGAAACGGATAAGGAAGATAAGGAAGATAAGGAAGATAAAGAAGAGTAAAGGTATAAGCTGAAGGAGATTCAATGGACGAGCGTGGAAAAGAAAAGCTCTGGATGTCTTATTCAAAAAACAGGACACCGGAACTGAGAGAACAGATAATAATTGAATATGCACCTTTAGTAAAGCTGGTTGCCGGAAGACTTAGTATGTATTTAGGCTATAATGTAGAATATGAGGATCTCGTAAGCTACGGAATATTCGGTCTTATAGATGCCATAGATAAATTTGATTATGGAAAAAACGTTAAATTTGAGACCTATGCAAGTCTCAGAATCAGAGGAGAAATTCTCGACCAGATAAGAAAAATGGACTGGATTCCAAGGTCTGTACGTGAAAAACAGAAAAAAATAGATTCTGCGCGTACCAGACTTGAAACTGAAAATGGAAAAAATGCTACTGATGAAGAGCTTGCTGCGGCACTTGATTTGTCAGTAGATGAATTAAATAACTGGCAGGGTCAGACTAAAGTCAGTAATCTCGTATCACTTGACGAATTTGTGGAGCAGGGCAGCGAGTTAAGTATGGAAACCGCAGGCAATTCCCACTTTGAACAGCCGGAGAGGGTTGTTGAGAAGGAGGAACTTGCAGTAAAGATTTCCGAAGCTCTTTCACATCTTACGGAGAAAGAAAAGATGGTAGTGACCTTGTATTATTATGAGGAAATGACATTAAAAGAGATAAGTAATGTTATGGAAGTATCAGAATCAAGAGTTTCCCAGCTTCATACAAAAGCATTGGTAAAACTTAAAAAATCACTTGGTAACTATATGAATATATTTGATGAAATGTAAAAAAAACAGGAGTTTTTGTATGGATAGGAAAGGCTATTATAAAGTAATCGGAAAAGATGACGGATTGTATATAACTTATTCTCCGAAAGAAGATAACGGAAAAGACGTAAGCCTTGAAGAATATATGTCTTACCTTGAAAAAAAAGGTATTGATTATGGAACAGTTGCAGAGCTTAACGCCGCAATGAACGAGGCAAGGGAAAATAAGGACAGCAAGGTTAAGATTTCAGGAACTGACGTCATTCCTTATTCCGGCTGGTGCGATTATTCGGATTCCGCCCATATGAAGCTTACCATGATTATGTATCCGCCTATGGAAGGCGCAGAACCTATAACGGTTGATGAGATTCTTTCCGATTTGAAAAATATGGGCATAGTATATGGGATAAAGGAAAATGTAATAGCAGCCATTGTAAAATGCAAAAGATATTTTGAACAGTTTGTAATTGCCGAGGCACAGATGCCGGTAGAAGGAAAAGATGCCAGACTGGTATATAATTTTAATACAGAGATAAAAGCAAAACCTACCATTAATGAGAACGGTACGGTGGATTTTCATCATCTTGATATGATAAATCATATTAAAGAAGGTGATGTAGTTGCTGAGATTATACCTGAAGATACGGGAAAAGACGGTATAAATATTGCAGGTGCAGTCATAAAACCTAAGCCGGTGGCCAGAAAATCTTTTAAATACGGCAGAAATCTTGAGGTGTCGGAGGACGGACTAAGACTAGTATCAAATGTAACGGGACATGTTTCCCTTGAAGGAGACAAAATCTTTGTATCCGATGAATATATAATTCAGACAGATGTAGATACATCCACAGGTGATATTGAATACGATGGCAATGTTAAGATTCTCGGCTGTGTAAGAGCAGGATTTTCCGTAAAAGCAACAGGAAATATCAGTGTCAGCGGAGCAGTAGAAGGCGCGATAATTACTGCAGGCAAAGATGTTATATTAGAGCGTGGCATAGCAGGAATGAATAAAGGTAGGATTACCGCGGGAGGAGATGTCATTGCAACCTTCATAGAAAATGCAACCGTTATAGCGGGCAATAATCTTGAAGCTGACGCTATCCTGCACAGCAAAGTAGTTGCCAAAGGAATGATTGACGTACATGGGCGGAACGGCTATATAATCGGTGGTAACGTAAGGGCTTCATCGGTAATTTCAGCCAGGAATATTGGTTCTGCAATGGAGACTGTGACGGTGCTTGCAGTAGGAAACAATCCTGAGGCTGTGACAAAGATTAATGAGTTAAAGACAAAGATAGCATCTAATGCCAATGATATTTCAAAACTTACACAGGTGGTTACTCTTTTAAAACAGAAGCTTGAAAAAGAAGGCAAACTTGATTCCGTAAAATTGGAATATCTGAAAAAGTCTTTGGAAAACCTTGGTATTCTTGAAAAACAGCAGGCAGAATGTAAAGAGTCATATCTTGACTTGTCATCAAAATTGTGTGAAGATAAAGATGCTAAAATCATAGTCAATGGTTCAATTTATCCGGGCGTGAGACTGGAATTCGGCGAACAGGTAATGTTCATAAGAGAAAAAAATGATTTTTGCAGATATGTAATAAAAGGTATGGATATAACCAGAGTTAATAATTAATGTCTGAAGAAAAGAGTTGATATTATGAGACCTATAGAATTAAATGGTATTATTAACAGGACACAGATGCAGGAACGTGATGACAGCAGACCTGTTGTTGAACAGCAGACAATGGGTCATATGGAAGATAAGGAAGTTATGGTTAAATCCTCACAGATTAATAAGAACGAGGATACTATGATGAATACCGGATATGATGCCAGAAGAGAAGGAAAAGGTCATTACGAACATCAGCAGGACAAAAGAAAAAAGACTTCCGGTGATGGTAAAGTAACCGTCAAGAAAGTGACCGGGTTTGATATAAGAATATAGGGAGCAGTGTGGAAATGACAGGTTTAGAGATTGCATTATTAACAATAGGACTAATCGTGATTGTGGCAAGTTTTGTTTTCTCGTCAAAATCAGACGGAGATACAATGCGTAATGTTAAGGATGTTACATTTACCGATAAACAGAAAGAGGACATAAAAAAACAGATAATGGACATTCTTGACGAGCAGATAGAGAATGTCAAGGAACAGACAGAAATTTCCCTTGATAAGCTTTCTAATCAGAAAATGCTTGAAATGAATGAATATTCAGATACCATTCTCCAGGAAATAAACAGAAACCATAACGAAGTTATGTTTCTTTATGATATGCTTAATGAAAAGAAAAAAGAAATCAATAACACCGTCAGGGATATGAACGTCACGAAAAAGGAGATTGAGAAGAGCAAGACCGTTCCAAAGAAACAGACCGTTATTGATTCTATAAAAGATATGAGTGAAGACACCGGCGGGTTTATGGCAAGTGAAGAATTGCTAAGAGAAGAACAGAAAGATGTTGATACCAGAAAAAAAGATATACTAAACCAGCTTGATGCAGTTGTTGAAGCTGTATCCGATGATGTATCTGCAGATTTGGAAGCAGTAGAAAAAAAACCTAAGAAACGCACTTCTACAGGCAGAACTGCGGCAAAGAGAACGAAAGAAACAGTTAAAAAAGAAACCTTAAGGGAAGATAACAGGGACCCTAAAGCTTTTGAAACGGGTAATAATAATGAGAAAATACTTCAGTTAAGCAAAGAAGGAAAGTCCAATGTTGAAATAGCTAAAGAACTTGGGCTTGGTATTGGGGAAGTAAAGCTTGTTATTGACTTATTTAAAGGTGGTAAATAGCATATGAAACTTAAGTATTATTTGAGAGGCCTTGGCGTAGGAATCGTTGTAACGGCAGTTATACTTACTATAGCCAATCATCTTGGCAATAAGATGTCTGACGAAGATATAATAAAACGTGCGGCTAAGCTTGGAATGGTAATGAAAGAGGATGAGTCGCTTTTTCCTCCTACGGAGCCGGAGACCACGACACCGGAACCTACAAGTCCGTCACCTGCGGAACAGGATACCACGGCAGTTAAGCCTGCGGAACCGGAGACTACAACACCGGAACCTACAACACCGGAACCTACAACACCTGTACCTACGGAGCCGGAGACAACAACACCTGTGCCGGCAGAACCACAGACATCCGGGATTGTGATTCATACGGCAACGATTACTGTGACTTCCGGAATGTATTCGGAGGCTGTGTCACAGAAACTGGAAGAAGCGGGAATAGTAAAGAACTGGCGTGAATTTAATGAATATCTTACAAGCAATGGTTATGCAGAGAGGCTGCAGACAGGAACCCATAGCTTTAATTCAGAAATGGATTTTAACGAAATAGCAGAAATTCTTGTTTCAAGATAACATAAAATAAGCAAAAGGTAAGCAGAAAAGTGCTTGCCTTTTTTCTTGTTTTATGTTATTCTATTCAAGTGTGTGAAAACACATATTAAATTATACACGCGGGTTGATTTCTACATGGTGCCTGACTTACGCTTACAGGTTGTAGAGAAGCTAAGACCCACGGAAGATTATAACCATGGAGGTATTAAAATGAGCGTTATTTCAATGAAACAGTTACTTGAAGCAGGTGTTCACTTTGGACATCAGACAAGAAGATGGAACCCTAAGATGGCAGAGTACATCTACACAGAGAGAAATGGTATTTATATCATTGACTTACAGAAGTCTGTAGGTAAAGTAGATGAAGCTTACAATGCAATTTATGATGTTGCAGCACAGGGTGGAAGCATCCTCTTTGTCGGAACTAAGAAACAGGCACAGGAAGCAGTTAAGACAGAAGCTGAACGTTGCGGAATGTACTATGTTAACGAGAGATGGTTAGGTGGTATGCTCACTAACTTCAAGACAATTCAGAGCAGAATTAACAGATTAAAAGAAATTGAAGCTATGGAAGCTGACGGAACATTCGATGTTCTTCCTAAGAAAGAAGTTATCCAGCTTAAGAAAGAGCAGGAGAAGCTTGAGAAGAACCTTGGCGGTATCAAGAACATGAAGAGAATTCCTGATGCTATCTTTATCGTAGACCCTAAGAAGGAAGCTATCTGTGTACAGGAAGCACATATCCTTGGAATTCCTCTTATCGGTATTGTAGATACTAACTGTGATCCTGAAGAAATCGATTATGTAATTCCTGGTAATGATGATGCTATCAGAGCCGTTAAGTTAATCGTTTCTAAGATGGCAGATGCCGTTATCGCCGCTAACCAGGGTGAGACAGCAGAAGAATATGCTGATGTTGCAGAAGACGAAGCTGTTGAAGCAACAGAAGAAACAGAAGCATAATTTAAGACAATAACGATTATCTGGAAGGAGAATATTACAATGGCAATTACAGCAGCAATGGTAAAAGAATTAAGAGAATTAACAGGCGCCGGAATGATGGACTGCAAGAAAGCTCTTGGCGAGACTGACGGTGATATGGATGCAGCAGTTGAAGTATTAAAGAAGTCAGGTATGGCCAAAGTTGAGAAGAAAGCAAGCAGAATTGCAGCAGAAGGTATCACAAGAGTTGCTTCTAACGGAAATACAGCAGTAGTAGTTGAAGTAAATTCTGAGACAGACTTCGTTGCTAAGAATGCAACATTCCATGAATTTGTACAGGAAGTTGCCGATAAGGCTCTTACAGCATCAGTTGACAAGGCCGGAGACGGAGAAGATGTTGTTTCAATTCTTGGTATGCAGTCACAGCTTCAGGAAAAGACTCTTACAATCGGTGAGAAGCTTTCAATCAGAAGATTTGAAAAAGTTACAGCAGACGCTGTTGCTTCATACATCCACGGTGGCGGAAGAATCGGTGTTCTTGTAGCAGCAGACGGAGACTCATCAGATGCAGCTAAAGAAGCTCTTACTAACATAGCTATGCAGGTTGCAGCTATGAATCCACAGTACATCAGCAGAGATGAGATCTCAGCAGATGAACTTGCCAAGATTAAAGAAATTACAATTGATAGCGCATTAAATGAAGCTACAACACTTCCAAAGCCTATCATGAATGCACTTATTGACAAGGCTATCAATGATAAAGTATGGAGTGATGAAGATATAGCTATCTTTGAAGAAAAGAAGAGCAACATGAACTATGTATGGAATTTCGTATCTAAAGAAGCAGTTGCCCAGTTAGGTCAGTTGGCATTAGATGATAAGGAAAATATTGTTGCTAATAAGATTTTTGCAGGACTAGTTGATGGACGTATATCTAAGCAGCTTAAAGAAATCTGTCTCCTTGATCAGACATATGTTAAGGCTGAGGACGGAAAGCAGACTGTTAAAGCATATCTTGCAAGCGTTAACCCTGCAATCAAGCTTACAAAGATTGTTCGTTACGAAGTTGGCGAAGGTATGGAAAAGAAGAACGAAGACTTCGCAGCAGAAGTTGCAGCTCAGATGGGTATGTAATTTCGGATTTTAAATAATAATATTATGAACGGACAGTGTGAAATACACTGTCCGTCTTATATTATGCAGAAAATAATAAAAGACCGTCGGTTATGTTAAAAACCGACGGCCTTTAAATTATCATTATTAATTTTTCTTTGATCTGTATCTTAATGTCGAATCAAGAATCTTCTTACGGATTCTGAGACTCTTAGGTGTTACTTCAAGTAATTCATCAGTATCAATGAATTCAAGAGACTGTTCAAGGCTTAAAATCTTAGGTGGAACAAGTCTTAAAGCGTCATCGGCACTTGACGAACGTGTGTTGGTAAGATGTTTTGTCTTACATACGTTTACTTCAATATCTTCAGCTCTGCCTGTCTGACCAACAATCATACCTGCATATACCTTTTCACCCGGTCCGATAAACAGAGTACCTCTTTCCTGAGCATTAAACAGTCCGTAGGTAATGGCTTCACCGTTTTCAAAGGCAATAAGTGAACCCTGTTTACGATAAGAAATATCTCCCTTGTATGGACCGTAGTCATCAAAAGTAGTATTGATAACACCGCTTCCCTTGGTATCTGTAAGGAATTCATTGGTATAACCGATTAATCCTCTTGAAGGAATAGAGAACTCAAGTCTTGTTGTTCCTGCGTTAAGCGGTGTCATACCATTAAGCTCACCTTTTCTCATGCTCAGTTTCTGGATTACCGTTCCTGAACAATCATCAGGAACATCTACGAAGGCTGTTTCCATTGGTTCAAGTTTATGTCCGCGTTCATCATAATGATAAAGGACTTCTGCTTTGCTTACAGCGAATTCATATCCTTCACGACGCATATTTTCAATAAGAACTGAAAGATGAAGCTCGCCACGGCCTGATACCTTAAAGCAGTTCATATCGTCTGTTTCTTCTACTCTTAATGAAACATCTGTATTAAGTTCCCTGAAAAGGCGGTCTCTTAAGTGTCTTGATGTAACAAATTTACCTTCCTGACCGGCAAGAGGAGAGTCGTTTACCATAAAATTCATGGCGATTGTAGGCTCGGAAATCTTCTGGAAAGGAATTGGAGCAGGGCTGTCAACATTACAGAGAGTATCTCCGATGTGTAAATCGGTGATTCCGGAAACAGCAACGATTGAGCCCATTTTGGCTTCATTAACTTCAACTTTGTTAAGACCGTTAAACTCATAAAGCTTCGTTACCTTAACACGCTGATGTTTGCTTTCATCATGATGATTAACAAGAAGAACCTCCTGATTAACTTTAATTGTACCGTTATCAATTTTACCTACGCCGATTCGTCCTACATATTCGTTGTAATCAATTGTACTGATAAGAAGCTGTAAAGGAGCTTCCGCATCTCCTTCAGGAGCAGGTATATGATTAATAATTGTTTCAAATAAAGGAATCATATTATCAGATTCATCTTCCAGTTTATATTTTGCAAAACCTTCCCTTGCAGATGCAAAAATAAAAGGACATTCCAACTGTTTGTCATTGGCATCAAGGTCAAGTAAAAGTTCAAGAACTTCATCAACAACCTCATCAGGACGGGCTTCAGGTCTGTCAATTTTATTAACACATACAATGAGGTCAAGGTCTAGGTCAAGTGCTTTATGAAGTACAAACTTTGTCTGAGGCATAACACCTTCATACGCATCAACAACGAGAATAACACCGTTTACCATTTTGAGTACACGTTCAACCTCACCACCGAAGTCAGCATGACCGGGTGTGTCAATTATGTTGATTTTTGTGTCTTTATAATAAACAGCAGTATTTTTTGAAAGAATTGTGATTCCTCTTTCACGTTCGATGTCATTGGAATCCATAACACGTTCGGCTACTTCCTGGTTCTCACGGAATGTTCCGCTCTGTTTTAAAAGTTCGTCAACAAGTGTTGTTTTGCCGTGGTCTACATGGGCAATAATAGCAATGTTACGAACATCTTCACGTTTTGTAATCATAAAACGCCTCCATTTTTGTTTTATTTCTATACTATAACCATAATATTTTATCATATTTTTATTTTTTGACAAGTTTTTTGTAATAAAATATGTCATTGCCGCATATATATATTATTGATAAAATTATCAAGTGACCCCCGGATATAATCCGGACAGCAAAAATAGAAGGGAGATACACGATTATGACCGATAAGGTTATTGAAAACAACAGAGTAACAATAGTAGGAGAGGTGGTTTCAGAATTTGAATTCAGCCATGAGGTATATGGTGAAGGATTTTACACATTGAACATATCCGTGAACCGTTTATCAGACAGCGTTGATATTATTCCACTTATGATTTCTGAAAGACTTGTGGACGTAACGGAGGATTTGAGAGGTGTTATAATCGAAGCATCGGGACAGTTCAGGTCTTATAACAGACATGAAGAGAACAAGAACAGATTAATGCTTTCGATTTTTGTAAGAGAACTCCAACTGTATGATAATTATGAGGAGGAGAACAGTACCAATCAGATTTTCTTAGACGGATACATCTGTAAGCCTGCCATCTACAGAAGAACTCCGTTGGGAAGAGAGATAGCAGATGTTCTTATTGCCGTAAACAGACCATACGGTAAGTCAGATTACATCCCATGTATCGCATGGGGGCGTAACGCCAGGTTTGCGGCAGGATTTGAAGTTGGCAGCCATATTCAAATATACGGAAGAATCCAGAGCAGGGAATATGTCAAGAAAATAAGCGAAGATGAGTGCGAAAGACGTACAGCATACGAAGTCTCCGTAAGCAAGATAGAATATTTTGAAGAATAGATGCAAAATATGTAATAATATGTATTTTTTTGTAAAAAAATATTGACAATAACTATATACCATTATATACTTAGCTTAGTAAAATTTTATATGGGCGAGTAAGATAAGGTAGACTAGGGGTGTCATTAATAGAATTATAGAACCACAGGTTTATCGCCTGTGGTTTTTCTTTTTATTATAACAACCGAATGGAGGATATTTATGAAGAAATTTTTATTGGCGGTATTAGGAGTTGCAGTTATTTTTTCAGGATGTGGCAATAAAAAGCAGGATACTGAGGTTAATTATTTTAACGGAGCGGGAAGCCTTAAGTCTGACAGCGGCAGATACGCTACCAGTGTTATATATGATGATAATACATATTACTTAAAGACAAGCAGAGGATATGTATATACTGATAAAGACAAGTGTTATTCAATATGTCTTGACGCAACCTGTTCACATTCAGGAACCGGCTGCATAGCTGATGAGAATAATAATTATTTTATGCTTCACGGTGATTTATACAGTGCAGACGGAGATATTAAGAAATGCGATACAGGAGATGTTGTATATAAAGATGTTAAGCCTGATAAATACAACACAGAGGAATATAGCACTTATGCCACAGATATTGATGAAGTTGCAGTATACAATGATAAGTATATGATTCTTAAAGAAAAAGGATATAAGAATATACTGAATGATAAGTTTGAATCTGTATATGCACATGACTATGGATATAAGTGTGAAACAATAATTGGTGATAACTACTACTTATTAACAGAGAAGAATAAAGTAATGTGCATTAATCTGCTTGACGGAACAGAAAGCATAACAGAGGTTGATGCCTATATACTTGCAATAGTATGTACAGAAGATTATCTCTATTATGTGGACCGCTTTAATGATTTGTATAAGAAGAGCTGGAATGAGGACGAGCCCGTACGAATAATGGAAAATGTAAGTGATATATGTGCCACGGATAAATATATATACGCAGCTTGTATGAATATGGACGATGGTACATACCATACGATAATTATGGATATGGAAGGCAACAGTATTAAAGATTTAGAGAATATATATGTAACATTTATTGATTATGCTGACGGAAAGATATTTTTTCCGGGAATTGATAGAGAAAATGCATTTATACAAATTGTACAGATGGATGAGAATGGTGATAATATCATAAAATACTCAGTAGATATTTAACAGTATAAATTTTTGACGTCAAAATTTATATAAAAAAATTCAAAGGAGGAAACTTAAATGAGAAAAAAGTTTCTTACAGCTGTTTTAACAGCATTATTATGCACCTCGTTTATTACTAATATTGCAGGTGCGGCAACAAGTGGTGTGATATACCCTAAAAAAAGAGCTGGATGGTATGGGACTGTAATATGTCGGTAACATCAGCAGGTGGATATGCATATACGGCTATGGCAAAGCAGAGGCAAGGTATCTATTTTCAGAGTGAGAAAATAGAATTAATTGCTTACTGTGATGGTAGAGAAAATGTGACTAGAACTGTAGCAAATACGTTAAGCAGCAGTGTTGCTTTATCTGAACATATAACACCTAACCATAATCCAAACGGCAAGGCAAAAGTTAAGATTAATATTAATGATAGTCAGTATGGCGATGGCTTTATAGAATTAGATAACTTTTAAGTATTAGGTTGCAGCCTATTGAGGCTGCAACCTAAAAGGAGGAAATAAATGAAAAATAAATTAATAACTTTATCAGGAATTATGTTGACAACAACATTACTTCTTACAGGTTGTGGAAATAAAAAACTTGACATTGATAATAAGGAAACATCATTAAAAGATGAGACTTCCGTAAGTATAGAAAATAATACTACAACCAAATCCAATGAAGAAATGCCGGAAGGAGGATATAAATATTCAAATATATCTGGCTTTGTTGATCTATCCGCTTATGAAAAAAAAGATGGAAAAGCAGTAAAGACCCATGTATATCCAGATGCACCGATTACCCTTAACGATGGAAAAGCCAAAATGTGTATATCACAATATAGGACATATATGTACAATGATGAAATTACTGATTCTGACAACATAAATTATTTATTATTATTTCATGATGGCAATTATATATATTTTGATACAGAAGAAGGCACTGATAAAATGTATCAGAGTAAATCAAAAAATGGTGAACAGGTATTGACTGATTTTGATGTTGTTCCGGATAAATCAGGAGGAAAGTATGTAGCAATAAACGCAGCACGAAATACTAAGGATTATATGAGTGAATATGGTGAACGAGAGAGTGGTGGAGGTGGTATACTGGTATCTGATTTTGTAACTGAAGATGGCACTGCTGAAAAGTGTGAGATAGTACCATACAGTGAGAAATATGAATTGGAAGAAGGCGAGTCCTGTGCGGATTTATCTTACGGACAGGAAATAAAGGAACTGGGAATATTAGAATATGGATTTAATCCATCCCATGAATTTGTTTATCAGAAAGACGGTAAGATATATTATACCTCATTACAGTGTAATCAGAAAGAGGATGAGGTTAATACGGAGTTTAACACAATTTTTATATGTGATGATAAGGTATATCCCGCATTTGATGGAAAGGAAGTCCTTAAATATGTTATACCAAGTAACGGAGGAATTAGGACAGAACTTGATTTATCGGGATTGCCAAAAGGAGAGCATATTGTGTTTACCATAACTGTTAATAGTAATGGTGATGATAGTGATATGTGTTCACGTTCAAGATTTGCAAAGATAGTGATAGAGTAATATTTATGAAATATGAATTTATAAAATTATTAAAAGACAAAGCTTTTTTAATATCATTGACAGCCTGCCTCATAATAACTGTGTTTATGTCAGTGGAAAAGTCGCAGCCTGACAGCCAGACAAAGTACGTCATGGAACAGTATAATTATGATACAAGTGAAGCCTACAACGATAAAATCAAAGAGTACCGCAGCATTGCCGACAGCAGAAGCCGGACTGCAAAAAAGGCAGAAAGACTAAGTAAAGTCAATGATGAGTATCTTTCAAAAGTTAATATAAAAACATACAACCTTTGTAAATCTCCGTTGGAATTTAAGTCTGTTTTTAACATTCAATTCTTTAATAGGAGCGATATTAACAGTGGATATCTGTCCGCTGTTGTTATCCTGATTTTATTTGGAATAGCAGTTGTAAGAATATTTTATGCCGATGTTAATTCAGAACTTGTTATGTATATAAGGTCAACATACAGGGGACAGAACAAAGTATATAATAACAAATTAATTATTCTTTTGATTACTGCAGCGGTTCTTTCAATATTAAAGAACGTAATAAATTTTCTCCCGCAGATAATCTATGGTTCGGCAGGAGACTGGCTCAATCCGATACAGTGCCTTGAACCGGATTCACCGTATAATATCAGTATATTGACATTTTTTATCATACAGATACTTTTTACATTAAGTTCATATATGTTTTATGGAATGATAATTGTAATTGTATCGGTAAGTTCACAGAAGATAGTTAATTCACTTATAGCTGTGGTGATTACGGGTGGAACATGGTTATTATATCATTACATAGTTGCAATCAGGTTTGGCACACCGGGCATTGAAAATAAATGGTACACATTTGTATCAAGATACATCGGGTCACCACATGCGCTTTATTATCCAAGAAGTTATTTTAACAAATTGGAATTTGTGAGAATGGGAAATATTCCGTTTAAGCCTGTAACCGTATATATGATATGTACCATTCCGTTAATTATTGCGATGTATTTTACAGGCAGATATATATATGTGAAAAAGGGCAGGAGATAAGATGTTAGAAGTTAAAAATCTTTATAAAAAGTACGGAAAAAAATGCGTGCTTAATAACATGAATTATTTATTTACACCGGGAATATACGGATTGTTAGGGCCTAACGGTGCAGGAAAATCAACTCTTATGAATATAATTTCCGATGTGATTGACAGCAGTGAAGGTTCTGTTGAATATATGGGAAAAAACATTAAAAATATGAAAGCTGAATACAGAAAACATATAGGATATCTTCCACAGAATACAGGATTGTATCCGGAGTTTACCCTTACGGAAATGTTAGAATATTTTGCTTATCTTCGAGGTCTTGATAAGTCTAAAATACCGGAGATGATGGAAAAAGTCCTTACCGGCACTAATCTTTTATCGAAAAAAGATGATAAAATCAAAACATTTTCCGGAGGAATGAAAAGACGTGCAGCAATTGCGGTAACTTTTATTGCAGACCCGGAGATACTTATATTTGATGAGCCGACAGTGGGACTTGATCCTAAAGAACGCATCCGTTTCAGAGAGTTAATCCTAAATAATAAAAAGGATAAGGTAATTATCATTTCTTCTCATATAGTTTCGGACCTTGATATGATTGCAGATAAGATTCTGCTGATAAAAGAAGGTGTAATAGCGGGGGAGATTGATAATGACGGAAGCCACAATCTTGAGGATGAATATATGACATTGTTTGAGAAAGATGAATAAAAGTGAATAAAATATTAAAATTTGAACTTAAAAAGAGCATATTGAATATTAAGGCTTTGATTTTTTTAGTAGTAATGTTATTGCTGAAAGTAATACTCGCGTTCGTTAATATTCCCCAGACAGGAAGAAATATTGATGAAAATCTTTATAAAAAAGTAATCAGTGAAATGCCGGGTGGATATACACAGGAGAAGAGAGATTTTGTGGAAGAAAGACTTGAGTATTTTTCGGATATAAAAGACAATAACACGATTGAGTATAATTATTACCTTGGTAAATATACTGATGAAGAATACAGGGAGATTAAGAATGACAGTCTTATCGCAGAAAAAATGATACCTGTGTACTCATATATAAGAGAAAAATATAATTATTACCATGAGGAATACCCTGACGGCAGGCTTTTTTATGATTTAGATGTGCAGAAATACATTGCATCCATTGGAATGGAATTTACCGCAATTATTTTTATTGCGTATATTATATGCAATATATTTTGTAATGATTACAGGTGCAGGACGGATGTCCTTGTTAAAACTTCATATTATGGCAGAAAAAATCTGTTTGAATGCCGCATTTTAATTACAATGAGCGTAGCTGTAGTGCTTTCCATTGTGTCATTGCTGCTTGACTATCTGATTAAATCAAGACTTTTTGATATTAATTATTATAATTATTCCATTAAATCAATTATGGAAATGTCAGGATTTACACTTGATATTTCTGTCGGTAATGCAATCCTATTGATTAACATTACAAAATTTATTTATATGATAATCTTTTCATTTATATTAATTGGAATAAGCAGAGTGCTTAAAAATACATACTATGTTTTTCTTGCCGGAGCGGGACTAGTTCTTTTTACTTATATTTTATCGGAATTTGTTCCGAAGGCAGCAAGATTTTTCCTGCCGGGAGCCGGACTTACAGGCATAAAATTATTTATTTGACATAGTATATATTAAGTGATACACTATCACTAAATAGAAAAGAGTGTAGAGGTTGCACTGATTAACAGTACATTGTCTGATATGACAGGAATAGATGATGACAATGGAAAGGAGTCGGTGCCGAAGCTGTATTAACCTGTATTGATGCAAGCTGGGCATATATATAATATGTATATGACTGTCATCGTAAGATGGGGAGCTACCTAAAGTTAAATTATAGCTTATGACTTTAAGAGTTCCTTTTGGAACTCTTTTTTTATTTAAAATAACAGAATGTCTGTTAAGCGGACATTCATTGTTTACATCAGTATAATTTTTATATATGGAAGGAGACATATTATGTCATTATTTACAGGTGCCGGTGTTGCCATTGTTACACCAATGAACGCTGACGGAAGCGTTAATTATGAGAAGTTAGCTGAGCTTCTTGAGTTCCAGATTGCAAATGAGACAGATGCAATCATTATCTGCGGAACAACAGGTGAATCAGCAACATTAAGCGAGGAAGAACATTCAGAGGTTATAAGATTCTGCATTAAGACAGTTAATCACAGAATACCTGTTATTGCGGGAACCGGTTCTAACTGTACTGAAACAGCAGTTAAATTATCAAAAGAAGCAGAAGAAGCAGGAGCAGACGGACTTCTTGTTGTAACACCTTATTACAACAAGGCAACACAGTCAGGACTTATTGCACACTTTACCAAGGTTGCGGGTTCGGTTAAAATTCCTATCATTCTTTACAATGTTCCAAGCAGAACAGGATGTAATATTTTACCTGCTACAGCAGCTAAATTATTTAAAGAAGTGGATAACATCGTAGGTATCAAGGAAGCATCAGGAAATCTTTCACAGGTTGCAGAACTTGCAGCTTTGACAGAAGGCAGGATGGACATATATTCAGGCAATGATGACCAGATAGTTCCTATTATGTCACTTGGTGGAAAGGGCGTTATCTCAGTTCTTTCAAACGTTGCACCTAAGGTTGCCCACGACATTCCTACATTATTCCTTAACGGTGATGTCAAGAAAGCATGTGAACTCCAGCTTAAGTCAATAGAGCTTATCAAGGCACTTTTTGTTGAAGTTAATCCTATTCCTGTAAAACATGCCCTTAATCTTATGGGATTTGAAGTAGGACCACTCAGAGGACCTCTTTCTCCAATGGAGCCAAAGAACCTTGAAGTTCTCAAAAATGCAATGAAAAATTTCGGATTAATATAAAAGAAGGTACAGAAAATGGTTAAGATAATTATGCACGGCTGCAACGGTAAGATGGGTCAGGTTATCACAGGAATTGTTGCCGCTGACAAAGACGCAGAAATTGTTGCGGGAATAGATATTGTCGATAACAGACAGAATCCATACCCTGTTTTTACCAATATTGATGACTGCAATGTTGAAGCAGATGTAATCATTGATTTTGCATCGGCAAAGGCAATTGACAAATTGCTTGATTATGTTGAGACAAGGAAAATTCCTGTAGTATTATGCACAACAGGATTATCTGAAGAACAGCTTGCAAGAGTTGAAGAGGTATCAAAGAAGGTAGCTGTCCTTAAATCAGCTAATATGTCTTTAGGAATTAATACTTTATTCAAGGTGCTTAAATCAGTATCGCCATTACTTGCAGAAGCAGGTTTTGATATTGAAATCGTTGAGAAACATCATCATTTCAAGGTTGATGCACCAAGTGGCACAGCACTTGCTTTAGGTGATGCTATTAATGAAAGCCTCCCTGAGAAATATGAATACAAATTCGACAGAAGTCAGGACAGAATTCCAAGACCTAAGAACGAAATCGGTTTTTCTTCTGTAAGAGGCGGAACAATAGTAGGCGAGCATGATGTTATTTTCGCAGGCGAAGACGAAGTAATAACATTCTCTCATACCGCATATTCAAAGAGTGTATTTGCCAAAGGTGCTGTTGAAGCAGCTAAGTTCCTCAAAGGACAGCCTGCAGGACATTACACAATGAAAGAAGTCATAGGTTAATAATATAAAAGTGGTGTACCCTGTAATGTGTTCCCGGAATCCCGGGGCATGACACAGAATTATCAGGGGACACCATTTTTTTATGTTTAGATGCTTTTTGGGTGCAAATAATCGGCTTTAAAACCATTAAAACGGTGCAGGTAATTATAAAACTGGATTGGTGAAATAAAGTGCTGGATTCTCATAGCTGCCGGTCAGGAATCTCTACCGGTCCAATTGCCGCCATTCGGAAATCTCTACCCAAACAGCGGAAAACAGGCGAAAAAGGTAGAGAACCCCAGAGCCACTTTTCGGAAATCTCTACCCAAACAGCGGAAAGCGACCGAAAAAGGTAGAGAATCCCAGGCTTGCTTTTCAAAAATCTCTACCCCAAACAGCGAAAAACCCGGAAAAAGGTAGAGAACCCCACCGGCTCACAACCTCAATGTCATGATACAGGGGGCAAAAGGTGACCTCATAGAACATTGAAAATTTAATATTGTACTGAGCAATACCTCCTTTTTGTTTGATAAGAGTTATAATTATTATAGGTTTGAAAAGGTGGTAAACATATGTATTTTAAATCGAATGATTGCCAGCAACTAACATTTGACGATAGCTTATTTTCTTTAACTGAAAGATAAAAGAAAACTCTTGATAAATTCTGGACTAAAGTATTTGCAGATGAGATTTTTCCTGCTGTTGATGAAGAACGATACTATTCCTTAGCCTATACCGACCATAGCCGCTGACCTTAAGCTCTCGGCGGACATCGCCCGCCGCGGAATTCGTGGCTTCAAAAAAACGAGGCTTCTTGAAATCAATCAGCGTTAACACAAGAAAGGTGGCAAGAGCAGTCTGTTATTCCGGCTGAAAGCAGAATAAAAAGGCACAGAGGTTTCAGGGTGAAAAAGCCCGAGATAACAAAGATATTTTTATTAGTACGGTTTTGAACGTTGAGGTAAGACACTATTTTTTTTATATAAGGACTTTTTATGGGTTTATATTGAAATTTGATTTTCTTCGTTTTTTCTCGAACAGTTCTTGTAATCGGCACAATTCTATGTTATACTAATCATAACCGAACGGTCGGTATATATAGAAGGAGCGAATCAACATGAAAACAACTGAGCAACAGCACGACGCACGCAAGCGTGAACTAATGGAAAAGTGCTTTGAGTGCTATGCTGAAAACGGGCTGACGGGCACGGGAATCAAAGCACTGGCCGATGCTTGCGGCTGCACAAAAGCAAATCTTTATTCATATTTTAAAAACCTTGACGAACTGATCATTGAATCAACGGCATACTGTATGGAAAAAGTCGAGGATGACTTTATGGAGATGGCACCTACCGACCCAAAGGATGTCGTCCGGTTTGTGAAGGAAGTACCTTATTGGACTGCAAAGAAGCATGGCAAGAAATATCGGCTGATGTATCAGATCTATACGCACCCGAAGTATATCGAGTACGGCAAGAAATTTTTTGAAGGTGTCAACGAGCGCTATACCGAGTATGCCAAGCGACTGGAACCTAAAATAGGTATTCCGTACACGGTCATCACGCCGCTGATTTTTATCTTCGTCCGCACCTGCGTACATTATGCCATGTTCGAGGACGAATATTACCTGAAAACCCAGATGGAGGTCTTAGAGCAGGGCGTCGCCCTGTTTGTGGATAAGTACAAAGCAGACCAAGCATAAGCTGGTCAGCCGCCGCTCATTTACGGCGTGGGCAGCGGTGCAAAGCTTCGCCGTGATAAACAATTCCGAACGGAGGAAAGAAGATGAAAACAGGGAAAAAACTACTCACAGGTACACTTTTGGCCCTTTGCGCCGTACTTATGTCACTTTGCATCGTGCTTGCCATAGGATGGAGCAAGGCGGCTAAAGCCGACACCGCACTGCCGGAGGTGCGCAATAACGGCACGGCGATCCAGTGGAAATACAGCGATGAAACCGACTGGCAGGACCTTGTGGCTCTTGACGAGCTGAGGGGTGCTGCCGGAGAAGCCGGTAAAGACGGCATCAACGGTTCTGACGGTAAGGACGGAGCCAACGGAAAGAATGGCATCGACGGTAAAAACGGAATAAACGGTACAAACGGCAAAGACGGCATTAACGGTAAAAACATAGAAGTGCAGCGAGCTGCAACCCACATACAGTGGCGTTACGAGGGCGATGAGTGGCAGAATCTTGTTGCGATAGCCGACATCACAGGTCCTACCGGACAGAACGGTAAGGACGGAGCAAACGGAAAAACACCGGAGTTCCGCGTGAACGAAAACACCCTGCAATGGCGTTATGTCGGCGACGAAATATGGCTGAACCTGTACGACCTTTCGGTTTTGAAAGGTCTTGACGGCAAGGACGGAGTCGACGGTATAAACGGTAAAGACGGAGCCGACGGCAAGGATGGAACAAACGGACAAAACGGCTCTGACGGCAAAGACGGTAAAACACCTTTTATCGGTGAAAACGGCAACTGGTGGATCGGAGAAACCGACACCGGCGTGAAGGCGGCGGGTACCGACGGAAAAGACGGCATAGACGGAGAAAAGGGAGACAAGGGCGATAAAGGCGACCCCGGCGAAAAAGGCGACAAGGGCGATAAAGGCGACCCCGGTCAGAACGGCAGCTGTTCGGGATATTTTTACGGAGAGGCAAACTCTCCGAGTACAGTACTGAATAACAGTCGTGTCAATATTTCTGTCTACGAAAAAATAAACAAGGGCGGCTTGATTTCATCCTACATGAATAATATTACACTCAAAAAAGGACATATTTACAATGTCTGCTTAAGCGGTTCTCTCGAAGTTGGTTCAAACGAATTCAACAACAGCGGCAATTACTCTATTCAGATGACAGACGGTTATGATGACGATCTGTGCAGGGAGCTTACGCGAATAAAAAGAGACGGGACAAAAATACCGTATACCAATGATCAACATTCCTTTAATTTCAACAGAATGTATGATGCGTCAAATAAAGACATTACATTGCAGTTGTGGTTTGAAAATTCGGCATACAATACTTATCTCGGTGGCTTCAGAGGTACCATTACAATAACCGCTCTTGACTGAGCCGACATATACGAAAACGGAGGTAGCATGAAATGAGAAATCGAATACTCAGCATCCTGCTCTGCCTTTGCATGGCGGCGTGTATGCTCCCCACCGTGGCATTTGCGGCAGATACAGGAAAGGCGATCCGGCTTGGCACAGACGCACTGAATAAAAATGTAAACACAGCGGCCGCACCGACCGTGTATTTCGGGCAAGACCATGAAAACAATCCCGGCGCATGGCGTGTGTTCGGCTATAACGGAAGCGGCGTTGCCGGCGCACAGGACGGTCTGCTCCCCTTCATGGGTGCAAACGGCAACTGGTGGATCGGCGAGAAAGACACCGGTGTGAAAGCGGCGGCGGACAGCACGATTGCCGCAGGATCTTCTGCCATTGTCGAAAAAAGTCCGCTGGCGGTAATAGCTGTTACTGTGGCAGGAACTTCACTTTTGAGCAACATAGTTTTGATTTTGTACATTGTACTGAAAAAGAAAAAAGGTCTTGTTTGAGGCTACGAAACGGAGGTAGAAAGAAATGAAGAAACGAATACTTAGCATCCTGCTCCTATGCTGCATGGTGCTGACGCTGCTGCCGACAGCAACCTTTGCTGCGGATGAGCTACCGGATGTCAAGCTTTCCGTCCCAACGACGTTTGACAAGATAGTGGACCTTACGGGGCAGAACAAAGAATTGAAAATCAAGGACAGCAAGACCTATCTGATCAAGGGCTCCACAGATCCGAACTGGTATTTTCAGTACCGGATCAAAATTGATGGCAAGAACAATACACCGCACATCTTTCTGGACGGTGTCCGCCTTCAGGCACCCAAAGACGGCCCTGCCATCGAGCTTTACGGCGGCGCCTCCGCCTGCCTGTACTTTATCGGCGGGGACAGCGAGCTGATCGGCGCGGAGAACTTCGCTGCGCTGCAGAAAAACAAAACCGATGGCTATCTCCGGGTTCTGGTGCAGACGGGGACAAAGCTCACGTGTGAAGGCGGCAGGTATGGCGCTGGCATCGGAGGCTCAAAGGTCGGAATCAAGAACTTCTCGCAGGGACACGGCATGAACCTTCATTTCGGCTCTCTGGCGACGGGTATCTATGGCGGTGAGATTCTTGCGACCAGCGGCGTATACGGTGCGGGTATCGGCGGCGGTCAGGGCGGCGTCGGCGAGCAGATTTATGTGTATTCCGGCAAGCTGACGGTGCGGTCCGTTTCGGAAGGCGCAGGGATCGGTGGCGGTCAGGGCGGCCCCGGACGCTTTATTTATATCAAGGGCGGCACGGTGAATGCCGGCAGCGAGTCAGGCGGAGCAGGAATAGGCAGCGGCGATCAAGACGGACAGAACAAGTCGGAAGATGCGCATCATATCGAGATTTCCGGTGGAACGGTCGAAGCTTGGAGTAACTATGCCGGCGCAGGAATCGGTGGCGGAAGAGGCGGTTCGGGCTATGACATTTCCATCACTGGCGGCGTGGTGAGGGCGCAGGGCTACTTGGGCGCGGGCATCGGCGGCGGCATGAACGGCAACAGCGGGAACATTCTGATCAAGGACACAACGCTGACTGCGCTGGCCTTTCCGCTTTATCAGGACTACGGTTATACAGAGCTGTCTGCATCCGCGGTCGGAAGAGGCTCGAACCGGGCGTACTACATGGCAGTGATGCAAGATCAGGAATTTGCAATGAGTATAGAAGAGAACATCAAAATCGGAGCCTCGGACGGGAAGTCCGTGTGGCTGAGCGCGACAGGGTGGCAGTGGCGCCACAACCAGGAACCGTATAAGAAGTACTGGGGCACCACAACGGAGCTTCTTATCCCCAACGAAAATGGGCGCGTGGACCTGCAGCGGTTGAGCCTGCCATATGCCTACAATTACGGCAGAGTGATCAGCAAGCTGGAGCTGCGCTGCGAGGAAAGCACATGCAGCCATGAACTGGGTTGGACGGACCGGGACGGCTGCCACATCTGGGCCTGTGTGAAATGCGGCGCGCGAGACCCCGCTGCGGAAATGTCCAAACAAAACGCCAAACACATTCCCGGCGACTGGGGCAATCAGAAGCAACTCTGCACTGTGTGCGGCCATGTGATGGGAACGGACACGAAGGCGCCGGTGCTGGAGGGTTTGAAGGACGGTGAGAGCTACACCGTCGAGGATATCATCGATGGAAATCCCGGCGCGTACACCTTCACCGTGAGCGACCCGGCTGCATCGGGAGAGACGTCCTCCGGCATCAAGTCGGTGACCATCAACGGCGAGCCGCAAACCGGTCCCACCTATCGTCTCCCCGCGCCAGATGGCGGCAACAATGACGCGGGAGCGGAACATACCGTGGTCGCGACTGACAACGCGGGCAATACCACCATGGCAACCGTGAAGATCTACCGGTGGCACCACGTGAAGGTCATCAGCCCGGACGGCAACGGCACGGCTTCCGCATCTCCTGCAAAAGCCGTAGTCGGCACGGAAATCACCCTGACCGCAACGCCCAACGAGGGCTACCACTTTAAGGAGTGGGAGGTCATGAGCGGCGGCGTAACCATCGAGAACGATAAGTTCACCATGCCGGACAGTGATGTGGAGGTCAAAGCAATTTTCGAGGAGGACGCGCCTCCTGTGCCTGCCGAGTATACCGTCAGATTCAATGCCAACGGTGGCGACGGCACAATGGAAGATGTCACCGGCGTTTCCGGCAGCTACACCCTGCCCGCCTGCGGTTTTACTGAACCGGAAGGCAAGCAATTCAAGGGCTGGTCAACCAGTGCCGATGGTTCGGTTATTTCCGGCACGACCTATGAAGTAAGCTCGGATACTACCTTCTATGCAATTTGGGAGAGTAAAGAGTATTACATCATCGTAATGGACGGCAAAGCGACAATCGGTGCAGGAAGCGAAATCAGTAAAGCGACGCAAGGCACAACCATTACTCTGACCGCAAATGCGGCTCCTGACGGTAAGGTGTTTGATAAGTGGGTAGTAGAAAGCGGCAGTACTACTCTTGAAGATGCGAACAGTGAAACAACTACTTTCATAATGCCTGACAGTGAAGTCAGCGTGAAAGCGACCTACAAGAACGCACCTGTCACCACCTATAGCCTCACAACACAGGTAAACGGCGGTCACGGAACGATTTCCGCAAGCAAAACCGGACTGACCGAAGGCTTCACCGAAACGGTTATCTTTACTCCTGATGACGGCTATGAAATCGACATTGTTACTGTGAACGGCGTTGCAACAGACGTACTTTCCAATATCCTGAATGTTACGATGGATGCAGACAAAACCGTTATTGTAACATACAAGGCAATTCCCCATACCCATACTTACGATCGGGAAATTCAGAAGCCGGAAACCCTCAAGTCGGCTGCCGACTGCACCAACGATGAAGTATATTTCAAGAGCTGCTCCTGTGGAGAGATTAGCACAACAGAAACCTTTACGGTAGCAGGTACACAGCTCGGGCACGCATGGGCAAGTGTTTGGAGCAAGGAAACAGACAATCATTGGAAAGAATGCTCTCGCTGCCACGAAAAGAAAGACGAGGCGGCTCACGATTTCAAGTGGGTTGTTGACAGGGAAGCGACCGCAACCAAAAAGGGTTCCAAGCATGAAGAATGCAAGGTTTGCAGCTACAATAAGGCGGCAGTTGAGATTCCGGCTACCGGCTCCACAACAAAACCGACCGATCCTACGCAGACCAACCCGAGCCCCGGCGCAGAAAGCCCGAAAACCGGCGACAACAACAATCTTATGATGTGGATCGCACTGCTCTTTATCAGCGGAGGTATTCTGACAGGTGTAATGGTATTTGATAAGAGAAAAAGGCATTCTGTCAAATAATCAAAGATAAGTAATAATTAACGTACTATCACATAAACATTGCAAATACGGCACAGATGGTATAAACTGCTGTGCCGTATTTCTTTTCTTGGCGACTGCGTTTGAGAAATCTCTACCCAAAAGGGAAAAAACAGGCGAAAAGGGTAGAAAATCCCAGTGCCGCCGCCCGGAAATCTCTACCCAAACAGCGGGAATTAGCCAAAAAGGTAGAGATTCCCGCAGCCCCCGTCCGGAAATCTCTACCCAAACAGCGGAAATCAGCCAAAAAGGTAGAGATTCCCGCAGCCCCCGTCCGGAAATCTCTACCCAAATAGCGAAAATCGGCCGAAAAGGTAGAGATTCCAACTTCCTGCCGTCTGGAAATCTCTACCCAAATAGCGAAAATCGGCCGAAAAGGTAGAGAATCCCAAGCTTGCTTGTTGGAAATCTCTACCCAAACAGCGGAAAACGGCCAAAAAGGTAGAGAAGCCTACAGCTACCGCCCGGAAATCTCTACCCAAACAGCGAAAATCGGTCGAAAAGGGTAGAGAATCCCGAACCAGCTTATCAGAAATGATCTCTACCCAAACAGCGAAAATCGGTCGAAAAGGGTAGAGAATCCTGAACCAGCTTATCAGAAATCTCTACCCAAATAACGAAAATTGGCCGAAAGGGTAGAAATTCCCAGTGCCGCCGGTTGGAAATCTCTACCCAAAATGCAGAAATCAGCCAAAAAGGTAGAGATTCCAACTTCCTGCCGTCTGTAAATCTCTACCCAAACAGCGGGAAACAGCCTCTCCGGCTCATACCCCGGCCTCGCCAGCTCACACCCCTCGGTCTCGTCGGCTCATACCCCGGCCTCGCCGGTTCACATCTTATCAATCGTGTCCAGCCATATCCTGCTGCAGGCGTCACTAGGCATGCGCAGGTCACCCCTTGGGGAGATGGCAACAGAGCCGACCTTAGGTCCGTCAGGGAGGCAGGAACGCTTGAACTGCTGGCTGAAGAAACGGCGGTAGAATACCTTAAGCCATTTAAGGATTACAGCGTCATCATAGACATCTTTAAACGCAATTTTTGCGATTCTGTATATCTTATCGGGAGCAAATCCAAAACGTAAAATATAATAAAGGAAAAAGTCATGAAGCTCATAAGGTCCGACAAGGTCCTCTGTTTTCTGGGAGATTTTGCCGTCCACAGGAGGAAGAAGTTCAGGACTTACAGGAGTATCAAGTATATCCAAAAGCAGGTTTTTTAAGGTGTCATTGTTGCAGGTATCGGCATAGAAACGCACAAGGTGGCGCACCAGGGTCTTTGGAATACCTGAATTGACGGCATACATTGACATGTGGTCGCCATTGTAGGTTGCCCAGCCCAGTGCAAGCTCCGATAAATCACCGGTGCCGATAACCATACCGTTATACAGGTTGGCACCGTCCATAAGAATCTGTGTTCTTTCTCTTGCCTGACAGTTCTCGTAGGTTATGTCGTGTTTGTCAGGGTCCTGACCGATATCCTCAAAATGGATATTAACGGCATTTTTGATATTTACCTCTTTGAGAGTGCCATGTAATGCGGCAACAAGATTGCAGGCATTGTTGTAAGTCCTGTCAGTTGTGCCAAAACAAGGCATCGTGTAGGCAATTATATTTTCGCGAGGAATCGAAAGCATATCAAAAGCCTTGACGATGACCAAAAGGGCAAGAGTTGAATCAAGACCGCCGGATATACCGATGACTGCATGTTTACTGCCCGTGTGTTTAAGCCTCTTTTTAAGTCCCATTGCCTGGATGGAAAGGATTTCTTCACAGCGAAGTTCTCTTTCTTCAACGGATGATGGGACAAAAGGCGTCATATTGTAAAACCTGTTTAATGAAAGGTCTTTAATTGCAAGGGAAAAATAAACAGTAGTATAGTCCTTTGAAACATTAGGGAAGGTTGTCATTCTTCTGCGCTCATTTTTAAGCCTGTCAAGGTCTGTGTCACCATAGATTATTCCGTTCTTAAAACGCTTTGATTCCGCAAGAACGGTTCCATTCTCGGCTATTATATTATGTCCGCCGAATACAAGATCCTGTGTGGATTCACCCTCACCCGCATTTGCATAGATGTAGGTAGATATAAGTCTGGCTGACTGACCGGAAATCAAATCCCTGCGGTACCGGTCCTTACCGACAGTTTCATCACTGGCAGAGCAGTTGACGATTACCGTAGCGCCTGCAAGGGCATGATTTATGGAAGGAGGTGAGGGAACCCATACATCCTCACAGATTTCCGCACCGATAATAAGGGATGGAATATTTTTACATGCAAATAACAGCTTTGAACCAAACGGAACGGAACAGTCACCGACTGTTACATTAACACATTCGTCAAAACCCGGGGTGAAATGCCTTATTTCATAAAATTCCGAATAAGAGGGAAGATTTTTTTTGGGGATAAGACCGATAATTCTGCCGTCACATAATGCGGCGGCGACATTGTAGAGACAATTACCGTACATAAAAGGCAACCCTACAAAGGCAATAAAGTTCTTATCTTTTGTATATTCTGCAAGACGGATTACTGCGTCAAGAGAGTTCCTAAGAAGTGTATCCTGTAAAAAAAGATCGTTACATGTGTATCCTGTAAGACAAAGTTCGGGAAATACCAGAACCGAAACATTATTTTTGGCTGCCTCATCCATATATGCTTTAATCGAAAGCTCATTGGCTAAGGGGTCTGCGACTGTCACATCGGGAGAAACAGCGGCACATCTTATAAAATTATCTCTCATATTATTAGTCCTTTAACATATTTAGTGTACATTTTTCAGTACTTTGGTAAGAGTATAAAATATTGTTAAGGAAATTTCAATATGATATAATCGTTATATGTCAGAGCCCCGCTTTGCAAAGGGCTGTATTAATTGCATTGACAAGGATTATTGAGGTGTATTTATTTTCATCATTAAATACAAGATTCTCCGTAGAATTATTTTGAACAATCTGTGATGCAATTTCCGTAAGTGATGAAGATATAAGAGGATACATTGTTGTAACGGCTTCTGATACATTTACCATGCTTATTGATTTGATTTGTTCATGGTCCACCACAACTTCAATATTTACCGGATTTGAAGACAATACGATGGATGCTTCATATATACCCGGAGAAAAGGTGGATTTTTTGGCTGACTCGCTGCTTTTTTTGCTGTGTCCTTTTATGATTAATACAAGAAAAATGATGAGCAGGATAGCAAGGACGGCGAAAACGATAGTATAGATTATCTCTTTCATTTTAAAAACAAGTATTTTGGTCTTTGTACTCATGAATAACTCCAACATCTGATTATTACAGATGTATTCATTTAAGGTAGGAAATATGTCAATTAAAATTTTATATGGTCCTTCGGGACATGGAAAAACAGAATATGTATATTCGGATATAGTTAAGGAAGCATGTGCCAATTCTGACAAAAAATATGTATTTATAGTACCGGAGCAGTCATCTTTGCAGGCACAGAAAAGGGTTGTAAGGATGCACCCCTCACATGGTGTTTTTAATATAGATGTACTTACTTTCGGAAGACTCTGCTACAGAGTGTTTGAAGAATTGCAGATAGAGCTTAAGGAAACCATTGACGATACAGGTAAAAATCTTATCGTCAGAAAAATACTTAATAATATAAAGTCAGATTTCCGTATTATTAAGGCAGGCAGAAGACAGGGCTTTGTCAGCGAGATGAAGTCAATGATTTCAGAACTGAAACAGTATGGAATTACGCCTGATATGCTTAAAGAGATATCAGTGAGTGCAGGCAGTGACAGACTCAGGGATAAGTTGGAGGACATAAGCCTTATTTACAGTGAATTTGAGAATTATATCAGGGACAGGTTTGTTACGGTTGAAGATAAACCGGAACTTTTATACAGATTCATTGATAATTCCGATTTACTTAAGGGAAGTACTGTTGTATTTGATGGGTTTACAGGATTTACACCTGTCCAGTACAGGCTGATAGAGAAAATTGCTCTGCAGGCGGAGAATATTATAGTGACGGTTACCATTTCATCCCCTGCCATAAATAACATCAATACGGATATGGGAATGGATGAGCTTTTTTATATGAGTAAGGATATGATAAGGAAGCTTGGAGTGATAGCTGATAATGTCCGTATTCCTTTTTTGATGCAAAGAATTGAAAGCGACCATTCAAAATATCGTTTCCGCAATTCGTCTGCCCTTAATTTTCTGGAAGAAAATATTTTCAGATATAACGGCAGTACCTTTGGCGGCAATACGGAGGATATACATATAAGTGAGCATTTAAACGGCAAAGAAGAGATTCAATATGCTGCGGCGGCCATCTTAAAGGAAGTAAGAACCCATGGTTACCGATTTAACGATATAGGAGTTATTCTTGGGGATAAGGATAATTTTGCCAACGAAACCGCCAGAATTTTTAAGGAATCGGGCATTCCCTTTTTTATGGATAATAAAAGAAGCCTTATAGGTAATCCAATGGTTGAATATATAAGAGGTATCATTGCACTTATTAAAGAACGCTTTTCCTATGAAGCCGTGTTCCGTGTACTGAAAAACGGGCTTTGCGGATTTGAACGTGATAAAGTCAATATTTTTGAGGATTATATTCTTGCTTTTGGTATAAATGGTTTTGACAGATATTGTGAAAAGTTTGTAAGAGCATACAAGTCAAAAGAAATGGGACTTGATGTAATTAATGAAGTAAGAGAGGATTTTTGCTGCCTTATTTCAGAATTTTACAGCGATATGACAAAGGGAACCAAGGCCTCGGATTACGTCAATGCCGTGTATGATTTTATGGAAAAAGAAAACCTCTATGAGGAGATGGAAATGCTGGCAGATAATACGGAGGATGAGGATAAGGCGGAAGAATTCCGCAAAAGCTACGGACATGTGATAACATTACTTGAAAGAATATATGATATGTTAGGTGACGAGCCTATGACGGTAAAAGAATTTGCCGAAATTATGGATGCCGGCTTTGAAGAGATAAAGGTGGGTATAATTCCACCCTCCAATGACTGTGTAATGGTTGGGGATCTGGAGCGTTCAAGAATTGATAATATCAAGGTGCTCTTTGTACTTGGTGCCAATGAAGGAATTATTCCTAAAACAGGAGATAACCATGGTATTTTGTCTGAGGATGAACGCATGACGCTTTCCGATATGCAGATTGTTCTTTCTCCGACGCCTAAAGAAAAAGTATTTATGCAGAATTTTTACCTGTATCTCAATTTTACAAGACCTGAAAATACACTGTATTTAAGTTATGGAAGGTATAACGATGATGGTAAAGAGATAAGACCGTCAAGGGTAATAGGGATAATAAGTGATATGTACGATATTAAGCCATACCACCCTGATATAACGGATTTTCTTACTAACAGACAGAACTCTTTCCACCTTGTATCGGATTATGCCAAAATCAAAGATTATGATGCGGACAAAAATCTGGCAGCAGTAATTTCTTATTTTGTTAATGATGATGTATATGGCAATATCATTAAGAAAATAATCGACAGCTTTAATGAGAATGTTATGTCCGATAATCTTACAAAAGAAGCCGCAAAAATGCTTTACAGTGAAAATCTTACCGCAAGCGTATCAAGGATAGAGACCTATGCCGGCTGTGCCTTTTCCCATTTCCTTACCTACGGACTTGGGATAGGAGAAAGACAGGAGCATAAGATAACCAATATTGATATAGGTGATATTTTTCATAAGACACTTGAATATATGGGCTGTACACTTATGGAAAACGGCCTTAATTTCGGAAGCCTCAGTGATGAAGAAAGAAAGGATTTTGTAAATGTAGCTTTTGATAAGATAACCACTGACTATAAATATTCCTTCTTTAAAGAAAGTGCAGCCAATGAATTTCTTAAAATGAGACTTTCCGATATTGTAAACAGAACCGTATGGGCTATGGGTAAACAGATTAACGCCGGAAGCTTTATTCCTGCGGCATTTGAACATAGTTTTATCCGTAATATTAATGGCATGACTGTCAACGGCAAAATCGACAGGATTGATATAGCTTCAGAAAACGGCAGTAACTACATTAAAATTATTGATTACAAGTCGGGGGAAAATACCATAAGCAAAGAAGAAATACTTACGGGAGAAAAACTCCAGCTTCTCATATATCTTGACGAAGCACTTAAAGAGTATGAAAAAGATAGCGTTAAGGCAGTTCCGGCCGCTGTTTTTTATAATACCCTTAAAGATCCGGTAACCGATAAAAAAGATACTCTTCAGGATTTTATTCCATCGGGGATTGTGGGACATGACAGTATCGGGCTTCTTGACCATAATATGGATAAGGAGTCCAATGTAATACCCGTAAAAAAAGGACGGGACAATAATGTGGCATACAGTGATAAAGTTGTTACGGATGAGCAGTTTAGGGCAATGGCAGGTTATGCTTCAAGGAGAATGTCAGAGCTTGTAGATGAGATGACCGAAGGCAGAATATCAATAAATCCTTACGAGGGAGCATGTGATTTTTGCAAATATAGCGATATCTGCGGATTTAATGTTATTAAAAGAGAAAAATACCGCGTAAGGGAAAAGATAAGTCTGGATGATTTTTTCGCAAAAATCGGATTGGAGAATAAGAAAGATGAGTAACTGGACAAGTGAACAGCAGACCGCTATATATGAAAGAAACTGTAATCTTCTTGTAAGTGCTGCGGCAGGATCGGGTAAAACCGCTGTTCTTGTTGAGAGAATTGTAAGCCGTGTTTTTGATGAACGGAATCCGGTTGATATAGACAGAATAGTAATAGTGACTTTTACAAAATCAGCAGCAGGAGAAATGAAAGAGCGTCTTACAAAGCGTTTTGAAGATATTCTCAAGGCAGATTGCGGTAACAGACGGGCAATCAGACAGATTGCTCTTATTAACCATGCCAAAATCACGACGATAGACAGTTTTTGCAGTTATATTCTTAAAAATTATTATAATACCATAGGCTATGAGCCTTCATACAGAATTGCAGATAAAGGCGAAACAGAACTTATTAAGGAAGATGTATATAATGAACTGCTGGAAGAACGCCTTAAAAACAATGACGAAAATCTCATAACAGCCATTAACAGTCTTACACAGGGTAAATCAATAGCACCTTTTTTTGATATTATTAAAAAACTCTATGATGCCTCAGAAAGCCACCCTTGGCCTAAGGAATGGCTTTCTGACTGTGCAAAATTATATGACATTGATAATGAGGACGAATTAAATGCTTCCCCTGTCATAGAATATCTTTTTTCATATATAAAAGAACTTCTGAATGAGATGTCACAATCCTATGATAACCTCATAGAATTATGCGAAGACCCCGGACTTAGCGGGGTAAGGGATGTTTTATGTGATGATAAAAGCAAGGTTACAAGGCTTCTTGAATGTAACAGTTTTACGGAACTTAATAACAATGCAGATAAGAATTTCCGTACAAAACCAAGGGCAGGAAAAGGTACTGATAAGGAACTTAGCGATTACATTACAGCAGAAAGAAACAGCCTCAAAAAAGAAATTACAGAAATAATTGATTTATACTGCTGTTATCCTTATGAAGATATAATAGACGAGGTGGCATGCGTAAGGACAAGCATCACTGCTGTAGTTGATTTTACTACTGAGTTTGCAGACAGATACAGGGAGGCCAAAGAAGAAAGGCAAATTGCAGAGTTCTCGGATGTTGCCCACAGGGCACTTGAAATCCTTGTGTCAAAAGAGGGAAAAACAGAAAAGTATACCCATGTAGCAGATGAACTTTCTGAATTATATGATGAAATATATATAGATGAATATCAGGACAGTAACTACATTCAGGAGAAAATACTGAATGCCGTATCAAGGTGCAGGTTTGGCTGCAATAATATATTTATGGTAGGCGATGTAAAACAGAGTATTTACAGATTCAGAATGGCAAGACCTGAAATATTTATAGACAAATACAATACATATACGGAAGAGCAATCGCCGGAACGCAAGATTGAACTTCATAAGAATTTCAGAAGTACCGTTAATGTTATTAATTCCGTTAATGATATTTTCAGGCGTATTATGAAAAAAAGCGTTGGTAATATTGAATATAATGATGACGCAGCACTTAATTACGGTGGAAATATCAAGGATGAGATTAACACCGACACGGATATATGTATGTATGTCAAAGATAGTGACGATTATAACGATGATTCCAAGGGCATAATTAATGCTGAAATTGCAGCTATGAGAATTAAAGAGATTATGGCAGAGAATGAGGATCTTACATATAAGGATTTTGTAATTCTTTTAAGAAGTGGTAAAGACGCAGGACCGGAATATGTGGATACCCTCGGTAATATGGGAATTCCTGCGGATTATGCATCAACAACGGGATATTTTTCCGCTTATGAAGTAAGGCTTATAATCGATGTATTAAAGGTCATTGATAACGAAAGACAGGAAATTCCGCTTTTAGCAGTTATGAAGTCATATTTTGCAGGATTTACCGCTAATGAAATGGCATTGATAAAAGGCAGCAGACGTAAAAAAAATTACTATGACTGTCTTTGTGAGTTTAGTAAAGGTGACGGAGAGACTGCTAAAAAGTGCAGGAAATTCATGAATTTTATAGGAGAATACCGTAAAAAAGCAGGTGTTATGACTATAAGGGAACTTGTGTCGGAACTTATATATTCGACGGGATATTATGATTATGTAGGATTCCTTTTAAACGGCAGCAGAAGAAAAATGAACATCAATATGTTTATATTACAGGCTGAGAAGTTTGAGAAAACAAGTTTTTCAGGGCTTTTTAATTTCGTAAGATACATTGATAAAATAAGAAATTACGATGTGGATTTCGGTGAAGCGGGCAATGCAGGCAATGATAACAATTATGTGAGAATAATGACTATACATCAAAGTAAGGGTTTGCAGTTCCCGGTTGTTATTCTCGGTAATTCCGATAAACGTTTTAACGAAGAAGATTTAAAGAGTAAAATTATTATAGACGAAGATTTTGGCATTTCAATGGATTATATTGATTTGAAAAGCCGGAGAAAACAAAAATTTCTTTTCAAGGAGATAATGAAAAAGAAATACGAGCGTGAAGGAACGGGAGAAGAGATAAGGCTTCTTTATGTGGCACTTACAAGAGCAGTACAGAAATTAGTGGTAACAGGAGTTGTTTCTTCAAAAAAATACGAAGAGTTTTCATCAGATATAAACAGAAGCATTATTGATATGAAGTTTATACTTGGCAATAAGAATTACAGCTCGCTAATTCTTGGAGCGTTACAGTCAGATGAACTTTGCGGTAAGTATAATTATATCTGCTATGACAATGAATTACTTACGGATAATGTAAAAGATGCGGTTAAGGAAGATTTAACAGATATAAACGAACTGTTCAGACGGGCATTTAGCGGAAGAAATGACACAGAACAGGTAAAAAATACTGTGGAATATATATATCCTCACAAGGAGATAAAGAATCTTAAGTCTAAATATTCAGTTTCGGAAATTAAACACATGTCCATGGAAGAGAATGAGGACGAGGCATCAAAGGTAATCGCTCCCGAAAGAACCAAAGCAGTTCCACGTTTCAGGAAAGGCGTGGATGAAGAAGTCAAAGGCACATTAAGAGGAACGGCTTATCACAGGTTTTTTGAAATCCTTAATTATGACTGCTGCAAAGATTACAACTCCATTGAGGAATATTTAAAGACTTCGGTGGCAGCAGGTAAAATATCAAAAGAGTATGCGGGCTTAATCAATCTTAAAAGATTTGAAGAATTCCTACAGACAAATCTTGGAAAAAGAATGGGCAGTGCATACAAAAAAGGACTGTTATTCAGGGAACAGCCTTTTATTATGGAACTTGGTGCCGATATGATTGACAAGGAATATCCGTCAGATGAAAAGATTCTTGTTCAGGGAATAGTTGACGCTTTCTTTTTTGAAGATGATAAAGTATATATTGTCGATTACAAAACGGACAGGGTAGAGCAGGGCAAGGCAGGCGAAAAGGCATTGACCGAAAGATACCATAAGCAGTTAGAATTGTATGCGGATACCATATCAAGAGTTACGGGAAAAGAAACGGGCGGCTGTTATATTTATTCAACCTGTCTTAAAAAAGAAATATTAATTGAATCTCCTTCATATACATAATAAAAACATTCAAAGGATATGATATGGAAGGTAAAATTGATTCAGAACTGTTACTGGCACTTGATGTACCTGAAAAGGAACGTATTAAAACCGATGATCTTAATGTGGGTTACAGTGACGGAGTATGGGAACTGATTGTGAGATACAGTCATAATATTGTTACAGAAGTTACTGAATTAAACGGAAGCATAAAAGAGCTCCTGGGTGGATACGGGCTTGTCAGAATTCCAAGAGAAAATATTGACAGGCTGGCAGAAACCGATGGAGTTCTTTTTATTGAAAAACCCAGAAGTCTTCAGTATGAGCTGCTATATTCAAAAATAATTTCCTGCATGGAGCCTGATGTAAACAAAAGCGGGAACGGAGGAGAGGGCGTATATGTTGCGGTAATCGACAGCGGTATTGACTATTTTCATCCTGATTTTATAGTGGATGGTAAAACAAGGATTGCCGTTATTTACGATGAAGTTACAGGCAGAGTCTATTCAAGGGAAGATATTGACAATGCCATTGCGGAAAACAACAGGTCTTTGATTATGGACAAATCGGGACATGGAACAAGTGTGGCAGGTGTTGCGGCAGGAAATAACGGTGTGGCATATAAGTCGGATATAATTGTTGTAAAACTTGGCGAAGATAATTTTTTTAGCACGGCGAGGCTTATGGAGGGAGTGGATTTCGCATTAAAATTTGCAATGGAAAATAACCGTCCGATAGCCATAAATATAAGCATAGGAAACAACTACGGTGCCCATGACGGAACATCACTGTTTGAAACATATATAGATTATGTTACGGAAATCTGGAAAAATAATGTGATTGTCGGTGCAGGCAATGAAGCTGATAAGCGTATACATACGGTGGTGAAACTTAATGACCGCAGCCAAATGTGCGAATTCATTGTAGGAAATTACGAAGAGTCCATTGCCATACAGATATGGAAAAGGTACTGGGATGATTTTAACATAGAAATAGAAATTCCTTCCGGAGAAAGGTATGCTGTTCCAAAAGGTGAGGGTATATATGAATTTAAGAGCCTTGATGAATTTATATATGTATATGTGGGAACCGCCACACCATACAGTTATAACAGCGAGATCCTTATACAGATTATTCCGGATAATGTATACGTAAAAAGCGGAATCTGGCAGATAATGTTTTATCCGGACAGTATTAAAGACGGAAATATAGATTTGTGGATTTCGGGAAGAACGATGCTTACCGCGCAGACCGGATTTACAAGCGCGGTTCCGGAAACCACACTTACAATTCCATCCACGTCTTACAGGGTAATAACAGTGGGTGCATATAACGGAAGAACTTTTTCCTATGCTCCGTTTTCTGGCAGGGGTAATACTAAAAATCTTGTAACCGTAAAGCCTGATATATCGGCTCCGGGCGTAGATATATCAGCACCATACCCCGGAGGCGGCTACAGGCTTGCAAGCGGTACGTCGGTTGCGGCACCTTTTGTGACCGGGGCAGCAGCAATACTTATGGAATGGGGGATTGTAAAAGGGAATGATTTCTTTATGTATGGAGAACGTTTAAAGGCAAAACTCATTAAGGATTCCATACAGAATAACGGTCAGAAAATATGGCCAAACCGTCTTTTGGGCTGGGGTTTGTTATGCCTTAAAATAATTTGAAAACACTAATAAAAATTCTTGACATCTAATATACGTTAGTATATACTAACCAACGAAAAGAGAAAAATTATCATGCGCGAAGGAGGAACTTTATGATGCCGCTGTCAATGATTAATGAAGGTGCAACAGGCACTGTAGCAAGAGTTGGTGGAAAGGAAGAAACAAGAAGATTTTTAGAAAATCTTGGTTTTGTACCTGGTGTTAGTGTAACTGTTATTTCCAAACTTGGAGGTAATCTTATTGTTAATATTAAGGATTCAAGAATCGCAATTGGTAATGATATGGCCAATAAAATAATGGTATAAAGGAGTAAGTTCAAGATGACATTAAGAGAAGCTGCAATAGGACAGACCGTAAAAGTTAAGAGGCTTACCGGGGATGGTCCTGTCAAGAGAAGAATCATGGATATGGGAATTACTAAAGGTGTCGATATTAACGTAAGAAAAGTTGCACCACTCGGTGACCCTATCGAAGTTACCGTAAGAGGTTATGAATTGTCGGTAAGAAAAGCTGATGCCGCAATGATAGAGGTAGAATAATTTTTTTTACATAAGAGTTATACCGGACTAACTTACGATAGTCAAAACAAATTAATATATATATCAGAAAAAGGAGAAGATTATGTCATTAAAAATTGCACTCGCAGGTAATCCAAACTGCGGTAAAACAACATTATTTAATGCACTCACCGGTTCCAACCAGTTCGTCGGTAACTGGCCCGGCGTTACAGTTGAAAAAAAGGAAGGTAAGTTAAAGTTTGATAAAGAAGTAACAATCATGGACCTTCCGGGTATATATTCTTTATCACCTTACACACTTGAAGAGGTGGTAGCAAGAACATATCTTATTAATGAAAGACCGGATGCGATACTTAATATCGTTGACGGCACCAACCTTGAAAGAAATCTTTATCTTTCAACTCAGATAATGGAACTTGGAATACCTGTTGTAATGGCTGTCAATATGATTGACATTTTAGAGAAAACAGGAGATACGGTGGACACTGATAAGTTAAGTGAAAAGCTTGGATGTACAGTTGTTAAGATTTCTGCTCTTAAGGGACGTGGAATCAAAGAAGCAGCAGAGCAGGCAGTTAAAGTTGCAAAAAAGAAAGAAATCAGTCAGGTTGTTCATTCCTTCGCAAGTGATGTTGAATCTGTTATTGAAGAAGTAATGGATAAGATAACAGGCGTTGACGATTCACAGAAACGTTTCTTCGCAATCAAACTTCTGGAAAAAGATGATAAGATTGCAGAAATGATGAAGGATGTTCCGGATGTATCCGCAGAAATCAAGAAATTAGAGGATATGAAGGATGATGATGTTGAAAGTATTATCGTAAATGAAAGATATACATATATTTCTTCAATAATCGGAGATTGTATCAAAAAAGCAGCCAAGAAGAAACTTTCGGTATCAGATAAAATCGACAGAGTTGTAACCAACAGATTTGCGGCACTTCCAATATTTGCAGCAATCATGTTCCTTGTATATTTTGTTTCAATGAGTACAGTTGGTTCATGGGCTACGGACTGGGCTAATGACGGTGTATTCGGAGATGGATGGCATTTATTCGGAATAGGTTCTTCAAAGTACAGTGAAGCAACAGATGACTGGGCTGAAGAGAATATTTTCAGCAATAATGACGTTAAGGCAGTTCTTGAAAAAGCAGCAGATGCTGATGTTATCGGTGCAGGTGATTTATTAGACTCATTTAATGATGCAGACTTTGATGCTTTCTCAGAAAATTATGGTTCGTATGCCGATTCCCTTGATGAAGCCGGATATTCAATAGCTGAATTGTTACCTCTTGATGAAGAGGGAGAATTTGAAGGTCCTGACCCTGCAGATTACGGAGTCTGGGTACCGGGTATACCCGTTCTTGTTGAAAAAGGACTTAACGCAATCCATTGTGTAGACTGGTTACAGAGCCTTATACTTGACGGTATTATCGCCGGTGTAGGTGCGGTACTTGGTTTCGTGCCTCAGATGCTTGTATTGTTCATATTCCTTGCATTCCTTGAAGCATGTGGTTATATGGCGAGAGTAGCTTTCATTATGGATAGAATTTTCCGTAAGTTCGGTCTTTCAGGAAAATCTTTCATTCCAATGTTAATCGGTTCAGGTTGTGGTGTTCCGGGTATTATGGCTTCAAGAACAATCGAAAGCGACAGAGACCGTAAGATGACAATAATGACAACAACATTTATACCATGTGGTGCCAAGATGCCAATTATTGCAATGATAGGTACAGCATTATTCAAGGGTGCATGGTGGATAGCACCTCTTGCATACTTTGCAGGTGTGGCAGCAATTATCTGCTCAGGTATTATTCTTAAGAAAACGAAGATTTTCGCCGGAGACCCGGCACCATTCGTAATGGAACTTCCTGCATATCATCTTCCAACTGTAGGTAATGTATTAAGAAGCATGTGGGAAAGAGGATCATCATTTATTAAGAAAGCGGGAACAATTATCCTTCTTTCATCAATCGTAATCTGGGCAGGCTCAGTATTCGGATGGGATAACGGATTTGGTTTCCACCCTGATATAGAACTTGCAGACAGTATATTAGGACATATCGGAAATGGTATTAAGTGGATATTTGCTCCACTTGGATTTGGTAACGCAAGTGCAACAATTGCCACAATCATGGGTCTTGTTGCAAAGGAAGAAGTTGTCGGCGTATTTGGTGTCCTTGACTTCATCAGTTTAACAAAACTTGCCGGAATTTCATTCATGTTATTTAACCTTTTCTGTGCACCATGTTTCGCCGCTCTCGGTGCAATCAAGAGAGAGATGAACAGTGCAAAATGGTTCTGGATTACAGTAGCTTACCAGTGTGTATTTGCATACCTTGTATCATTTGTTGTATATAATATCGGCGGATTATTCACAGGTCTTGGATTTACAGTTTCGACAGCAATTGCAATCCTTATTGTAATTGGCTTTGTATATCTCTTAGTAAGACCATACAAAGAAAGCAGTCACTTAAATGCAAAAGTTAAATTAGATTAATTACCGGGATATATGGAAAAAAAGTATTTAATAGAAGAATTAAAGAAAAATGGTTTTAGAATAACAAAACAGAGAGAAATGTTATTAGACATAATCCTTGAAAACAACTGCAGCTGTATAAAAGAAATTTATTATAAAGCCCAGAAAAAAGATAAAAACATAGGTTTTGCCACTGTTTACAGAATGGTAAATATGCTTGAAAATATGGGCTTTATTAACAGAAAGAACATGTATAGGATAGCCTGCAGCGAGACCTGTAAATCAGGACAGGGCTGTCTTATTGAATTTGATGACGATTCAAAACTGGAACTTTCCGGCACTGATTGGAATAAGGTAATATATGAGGGCTTGAAAGGGCTTCAATTACTTGACAACAGAAATATAAGAAGTATATTATCTATTCCATGCAGTGAAGGAGAATGATTTTATGAACAAAAACCTTATTATAACAATTCTGCTGCCTTTTTTAGGAACAACTCTCGGTTCGGCATGTGTTTTCATAATGCGTAATGAACTGAAAGTAAATACAAGAAAAATTCTTGCAGGCTTTGCCGCAGGGGTAATGGTAGCGGCATCTATATGGAGTCTTTTGATTCCGGCCATAGAACAGTCAGAAAAAATGGGAAAGTTATCCTTTATACCTGCATTTGCGGGTTTCTGGATTGGCACATTGTTTTTGCTTTTGTTAGATAAGGTGGTTCCCCATACACATATTGACAGTACGGATGAGGGACCTTCCACAACTTTAAAAAAAACAACAAAGCTTGTCCTTGCCGTTACCTTGCACAATATTCCGGAGGGCATGGCAGTAGGTGTGGTATGTGCCGGATGGTTAAGGAACAACGGCGCCATCAATATGCTTGGTGCGCTGGCGTTATCCATAGGTATCGCAATCCAGAATTTCCCGGAAGGTGCAATCGTATCCATGCCGCTTAAATCAGAGGGCATGAGCAAGAAAAAGGCCTTTGTTATGGGTACATTATCGGGAGTTGTAGAACCTGTTGCGGCAGTAATCACAGTATTGGCGGCAGGAGTTCTGATACCTGTGCTTCCGTATCTGCTTTCATTTGCAGCAGGTGCCATGTTATATGTGGTTGTGGAGGAACTGATTCCTGAGATGACAGAGGGCAGTGATCACTCCAATATGGGAACAATCTTCTTTGCGGTTGGTTTTACATTGATGATGGTGCTTGACGTGGCACTGGGATAAAATAAAATATGCAGTTTATAAAAAACGGTACATATCATAATGATATGTACCGTTTTATTAATTATTCTCTTTAGTATTAGCCTTGATGTAATCCTTAATGGCAGCGTAGCTTTCGTTGCTTATAATATGTTCCATCTTACAGGCATCTTCTGTGGCGATATCCTCCGGAACACCAAGGGAAATAAGCCATGACGAGATAAAACGATGTCTTTCATAGACCTTCTCAGCGATTTCCCTGCCTGATTCAGTCAGATATATAAAGCCCGCATCAGTAACCGTTATGTGTCCGTTGGACTTAAGATTCTTCATTGCAATACTTACGCTTGATTTCTTAAAATCAAGTTCATTAGCAACATCTACCGAACGTACTACAGGTAATTTGTTACTGAGTATAAGGATTGTCTCTAAATAATTTTCAGCTGATTCGTTAATGATCATTACATTGTACCTCACAAAATAATAATACTATTTTAACATGAAAAAGTAGATTTATCAAATGTTTTACTATATAATTAAATATCATTAACATAAAAAGGTTGAAAAGATGGGCGAAGAACAGATTCATAAGAGAAGAGTACGCTATAAAGGTACTCATCCGAGAAAATTCAGTGAGAAATATAAAGAACTCAATCCTGAAAAATACGGTGATACAATAGAAAAAGTCATAAGCAAGGGCAGTACACCTGCAGGAATGCACATTCCTATAATGGTGGAGGAGATTCTTGATGTATTAAAGGTACAACCGGGAGATGTGGGGCTTGATGCCACATTGGGATACGGTGGACATTCAGGTAAGATTCTTGAAAAATTAAAGGGCAGCGGTCATTTATATTCCCTTGACATAGACCCTATAGAAATAGTCAGGACAGAAAAGAGATTAAGGGATAAAGGCTTTTCGGAGGATATTTTTACGGTTGTAAGGACCAATTTCAAAAATATAGACGAAGTCAGTAGGACAGCCGGTAAATTTGATTTCTTGATGGCAGACCTTGGAGTATCTTCCATGCAGATTGATAACCCGGAGAGAGGTTTTTCATACAAAAACGAAGGCCCGCTTGATTTACGCCTTGACCCGTCAAAGGGAGAACCGGCTTCGGAAAGATTAAAGAAACTTACAAAAGATGAATTTACGGGTATGTTAATAGAAAATTCCGATGAGCCTTATGCAAAAGAAATTGCAACCGAGGTATTTAACGAATTCAGAAAGAAAAAAGAGATAAATACCACCACAGACTTATATAAGGCAATAGAAAAGGCACTTTCTTTTATACCTGAAAAAGAACGTAAAGATGCGGTTAAAAAATCCAGCCAGAGAACTTTTCAGGCACTAAGGATAGACGTAAACAGCGAATTTGAAGTGCTGGAAGAATTTTTACAAAAGCTGCCGGATGTTATGAAAAAAGGCGGAAGAATAGCAATCCTTACATTTCACTCAGGAGAAGACCGCCTTGTTAAGCAGTATTTTAAAATGTACAAAAGAGACGGTGTTTTATCGGAAATATCAGATGTTATAAGACCGTCAGCAGCAGAATGTGCCAGAAACGGAAGGGCCAGGTCCACGAAATTAAGATGGGCGGTCCGCTAAGCGAGGAGAAATCTAAATTGAAGGAAACAGTATTAGGGATTGTCGCCCATGTAGATGCGGGAAAGACGACTTTGTCGGAGAATTTTCTGTATTTTGGCGGCAGTATAAGAAAACTTGGACGGGTAGATAAAAGAGACACTTTTTTTGATACGGAAAATCTGGAAAGAGAGCGTGGAATTACTATTTTTTCAAAACAGGGAAGTTTTGTTGCAGGCAATACAAAAGTTACCCTGTTAGACACTCCCGGACATACGGATTTTTCGGCAGAAATGGAAAGAACATTACAGGTACTTGATTATGCCGTTTTAATTATATCGGCACCGGATAAAGTAACTGCGTATACGGTTACTTTATGGAAATTACTGGAAAGATACGGAATCCCTGTATTTATATTTGTCAATAAAACAGACAGACAGGGAATAGTTAAAGAGGATATATTAAAGGACATAAAAGAAAAACTGTCACGCAATGCCGTTGATTTTACAACAGCAGATGATGAGGAAATAGCATCCGTGAAGGAAAGCTTTATAAGTAAATATTTTGAAGGCGAAAAGATAACCGATGAAGAAATAGGGGATGCAATAGCAAAAAGAGAACTTTTTCCCGTATATTTCGGCTCGGCACTAAGAAATGAGGGCGTAAGGGAACTTATGGACGGAATTGATGTTTTTTCCATTGCAAAAGATTATAAAGAAGAATTTTCTGCCACTGTATACAAAATATCCCGTGACAGTGACGGAAACAGGCTGACCCATATGAAAATTACGGGTGGAAGCCTTAAAGTCAGGACAAGTATCCCGGATTATGGCAAAGTAAACCAGATTCGTGTATATAACGGAACTTCTTTTGAGACCAAAGATGAAGTGGAAGCGGGCTGTATATGTGCGGTAACGGGACTAAATGATACCAGGGCAGGGCTTGTTATGGGAAATGGTGAAGAACTATTACCGGTCCTTACTCCTGTACTCAGGTATAAAGTTATTTTTCCTCCTGCGGTTTCAATACAGACCATGCTTTTTAAATTAAAAGAACTTACCGAGGAAATCCCGGAACTGAATGTCAGTTATGACGAGGAAGTTAAAGAAATCAACATTGAACTTATGGGACAGGTGCAGATAGAGGTAATAAAGCACCTTATTGAGGAACGTACAGGCATAAATGTGTCCTTTGGAACAGGAAAGATACTGTATAAAGAGACAATATGCAATAGTGTAGAGGGTGTGGGACATTTTGAGCCGCTAAGACATTACGCGGAGGTGCACCTTCTTCTGGAACCTCTTGAAAGAGGAATGGGACTTGTATTTGAGACCGACTGCAGCGAAGAGATACTTGCAAAGAACTGGCAGAGGCTCGTGCTTACCCATCTTGAAGAGAAGATTCATCGTGGTGTTCTTACCGGTGCACCTGTTACAGATATGAAAATAACGCTGGTTTCCGGAAAAGCTCATATAAAGCATACTGAGGGCGGCGATTTCAGGCAGGCAACATACAGGGCGGTAAGAAACGGACTTATGTATGCTGACAGTATGCTTCTTGAACCATTTTATGATTTTGTCATGGATATTCCGGAGAATGCCGTGGGGCATGCAATGATGGATATGGAAAAAATGTCGGGGGTAATTAATCCTCCATTAATTGAAAATGGCAGGGCAGTGCTTACAGGTTATGCACCGGTTGCGCTTATAGGTTCATATCAGACGGAACTCACTTCCTATACCGGAGGAAAAGGCAGAATAACGCTACGTTTTCATGGTTATGAAAAATGCCATAATCAGGATGAGGTGGTTGAAAAAAGCGGATATATGCCTGAGAAAGATTTGAGAAATACACCGGATTCCGTATTTTGTGCCAACGGTGCAGGATACATTGTGCCATGGAACGAGGTCAGAAATAAAATGCATATGCCATCCGTTTTAAAAGGCAGCAAAGATGAGGTTTATGTACAGCCTGAAATCACATTGCGGGACAGTCTTGATTTATCCCTGGGAACAGAGGAGATAGACGATATAATAAGAAATGCAAGCCATGCCAATGAAAAATCAAATGGCAATCAGTGGAACAGGAAAAAACAGAATATTTCTCCTGTTGTAAGAACTTATAAAAGCAGTGAAAAAAGGGAAAAATATCTGCTTGTGGACGGATATAATGTTATTTTTGCGTGGAAGGAACTTAGTGAGCTTGCAAAGGTTAATCTTGACGGGGCAAGGCTAAAACTTCTGGATATTCTCTGTAATTACCAAGGGATAACGGGAGTTAATCTCATTGCAGTTTTTGACGCATACAAAATAGCGGGGCATGATACCGAATATTCGGATTATCATAATATCCATGTTGTCTACACCAAAGAGGCAGAGACTGCGGACAGGTATATAGAGCGTTTTGCCCACAATAACGGAACCAGGTATGATATAAGAGTTGTAACCTCTGACGGCCTTGAGCAGGTTATAATAAGAGGTGCAGGGTGTACACTTGTGTCATCAAGGGAGTTTGAAAAAGAGGTAGAGCTTTTTTCAAAACAGTGTATGGAGAATTATATAAACTCCTTGAATAAGTAAGAAAATATGATAAAATAATGTAAGTTATTTAAAACGATATCGGAGGAAATTATGGATTACAATAAATTAGCAGAACTCTTATTCCCGGATGTGGTAAACGGTCCGGATTATTATGAAAAGAAATTCCCTGAAAGAGATCTTCCTAAGGGGGCAGAGGTTACAAGAATGGCACCAAGCCCTACAGGATTTATACATCTTGGCAACCTTTACAGTGCCCTTGCTGATGAAAGAATTGCCCACAGAAACGGCGGTGTATTTTACTTAAGAATAGAAGATACTGACGAGAAACGTAAAGTTGACGGAGCCGTTGAGACAATTATCAATGTATTAAGATATTTTGATATTGAATTTGACGAGGGTGCAGGATTTACGGATGCCGATCCACAGAATGTATACGGACCTTATTTCCAGAGACAGAGAGTAGAGATTTATCACGCCTATGCAAAGGACCTTGTAAAGAGAGGACTTGCATATCCATGTTTCTGCACAGAAGAAGAACTTGAAGAAGTAAGAAAAGAACAGGAAGAAGATAAGGCAATGACCGGCTACTACGGTAAATATGCCGTATGTCGCAACCTTACACTTGAAGATATAGAAGCAAAACTTAAAGCGGGACTTACTTATGTATTAAGACTCCGCTCAGCAGGAAGTCCTGACAAGGAAATCATTTTCCACGACAGAATAATGGGAGAAATTAAGCTTCCCGAAAATATCCATGATATTGTACTTCTTAAGAGGGACGGTGTTCCTACATACCATTTTGCCCACGCCATAGATGATCATCTTATGAGAACAACAATGGTAATAAGAGGTGGTGAATGGTTAGCTTCCGTACCTACACATTATGAACTTTTCCATGTTCTCGGATTCAAGATGCCTTCTTACGGACACACAGCCCATCTTATGAAATTTGATGAAGAGACAGGCGGAAAAAGAAAACTTTCAAAGAGAAAAGACCCTGAACTTTCCCTTGATTACTATCGCAAAGACGGTTATCATCCAATGGCGATGAAGGTATACCTTCTTACACTTCTTAACTCTAATTTTGAGGAGTGGTACGAGAAATTCCCTGATAAGGATATTAAAGAATTTCCGTTCAGCGTTGAGAAGATGAGCCAGTCAGGAGCACTTTTTGACAAGGACAAGCTTCATAATATCTGTAAAAACGAAATTGCAAAACTTTCCGAAGAAGAAATGTATGATTTTCTTTATGACTGGGCAGCCGGGAATGAACCTGAAAAGGCGAAAGTATGGTTTGCCGATAGAGAAAAGATGCTTGCAATTTTAAGACTCTATATGGGTATTGGAATGAAGAGAAGAAGAAAAGACTTCATATACGCAAAGCAGATTTTTGAACTTATAGGATATTTCTTTGAAGAAAATAATGATGCAGAAGAATTTAAGTTTGACAAAGATACAGTCAAGGAAATCCTTAAAGAGTACCTTGCAGGCTATGATCATAATGATGATAATTCCGCATGGTTTGATAAATTAAAGAAAGTAGCGGATAATCTTTCTTTTGCATCTGATATGAAAGCATATAAGGCTAATCCTGAGAACTACAAAGGAAGTATTTCCGATATCGCGGAAGTTGTACGAATTGCGGTTACGGGCAGAGCCAATACCCCTGATTTATGGACAATCATCCATATAATCGGAGAAGATGCGATGAAAGCCAAAATTGAAAGATTATGCTGAAAAAAATTTTATGGTGGGTTCCTTCTCTTGTAATGATGGCAGTCATTTTCAGGCTGTCAACGGATACAGGAGAGGAATCTTCCTCTTTAAGCGGTATATTTACGGGATTTTTGGGAATGTCCGAATTTTTTATACGGAAACTGGCACACGTTACAGAATATTTTATACTTACGCTGACCTTATTTTTAGGTCTGCGTAAAGGTATTGGTACATGTACAAAAAATACACTTATTTTTATGTTTGTAATAGCGGTAATATATGCATGCAGCGATGAATTACACCAGACTTTTGTAGGCGGGAGAAGTGGAAGGCCTTTGGATGTGCTTATTGACAGTATAGGAATTGTACTTGCTGTGATAATCTGCGGAATTGCTATGAAAAAAACAGGAAAGAAGGAATCTTATGGACAGTAATAAACAATATATAGAGCTTACGGGAAGTAATAAACAGTATCTTGAAGTTGTGGAGAATGCGTTTCAGAATAATGAACTGGCAAAATACGGTCATCTTATGATGCAGTATCAGTGTGCCATGCTGGAGGTTAAGACAAAACTTGATGTACTTAATACCGAGCTGTCTTATCAGACAAGCCGAAATCCTTTTGAATCCATTAAATGCAGGATTAAGAGTCCGAAGAGCATTATCGACAAATTAAAGAGGAATAATTATCCTCTTACGGTTGACAGTATCGAAGCCAACCTTAATGATGTTGCAGGCATAAGGGTTATATGTTCATTTCCGGATGATATTTATAAACTGGTAGACTGTCTTCTTGCACAGGATGATATTACCCTGATTGAAAAGAAAGACTATATAACTAATCCTAAGAAGAGTGGGTACAGAAGCTATCATCTTATTATTGAAGTACCTATTTTTCTTACAACGGAGAAAAAACCCATGAGAGTTGAGGTTCAGTTCAGAACCATAGCAATGGATTTCTGGGCAAGCCTTGAACATAAGTTGAAATACAAAAAGAACATTAAGAATGCCGAAAACATATCGGAAGAATTGTATTTTTGTGCAGACTTAATCAGCCAGCTTGACAGAAGAATGCAACAGATAAGGGAAAGAATAGAGGAAGATGACAAAAACGCAGAATTTGACTAAGTATATAATGGCACTTGACCAAGGGACAACAAGCAGCAGATGCATTATTTTTGATAAATATGGGAATATCATATCCGTTGCCCAGAAAGAGTTTAACCAGATATATCCAAAGCCCGGCTATATAGAGCATGACCCAATGGAAATATGGTCCTCCGAGCTTAGTGTGGCAATGGAAGCCATGGTTAAAGCAGGTCTTACCTATGAAAATATATCAGGCATAGGAATAACCAACCAGCGTGAGACAACCATTGTGTGGGACAAGGAAACAGGCAGACCTGTATATCCGGCAATCGTATGGCAGTGCAGAAGAACGGCACCTATGATTGATATTATCAGAAAAGACGGAATGGCAGATAAAATAACGGACATAACAGGGCTTATTCCTGACGCATATTTTAGCGCCACCAAAATAAAATGGATACTTGATAATGTCCGTGGTGCAAGAGAAGCTGCAAAAGACGGCAGGCTGCTTTTCGGTACGGTTGATACATGGCTTATATGGAATCTTACAAAGGGTAAGGTACACGCAACTGATTATACCAATGCGTCACGAACCATGATTTTTGATATTCACAAGCTTGAATGGAGTAAGGAGCTTTTGGAATATTTTGATATTCCGTCAGCTATGCTTCCAAAGGTTTTACCTTCCAGTGCCGTTTATGGGTATACGGATTCTACGGTTTTAGGCGGAAAAATATGTATTTCCGGAGTTGCCGGTGACCAGCAGGCTGCCCTTTTCGGACAATGCTGTTTTGAAGAAGGCGAAGCAAAAAATACCTATGGTACAGGCTGTTTCCTGCTTATGAATACGGGCAGTAATGCGATTAAATCAGAACACGGACTTATTACAACCATTGCGGCATCAACGGATAAGGTGCAGTATGCCCTTGAAGGCAGTGTTTTTATAGCAGGAGCGGAGATACAGTGGCTTCGTGACAGTATGAGAATGTTAAGAAATGCCGCCCAGTCTGAGGAATATGCCAGAACCGTTGAAAGCACTGACGGCGTATATATTGTTCCTGCTTTTACAGGACTGGGAGCTCCTTACTGGAATCCTTATGCGAGAGGTACGGTTGTGGGAATAACAAGAGGCTGCACAAAGGAGCATTTTATAAGAGCTGCTCTTGAAGCTATAGATTATCAGGTATGTGATGTAATAACCGCCATGGAGGAGGATTCGGGGATACATCTTAAATCCCTGAAAGTTGACGGTGGCGCAAGTGCCAATGATTTTCTTATGCAGTTCCAGTCAGATATACTTAATACAGAGGTTAAAAGACCCCGCATCATTGAGACAACGGCTCTCGGAGCTGCTTATCTTGCTGGACTTGCAACCGGTTACTGGAAATCCGGTACTGAAATCAGGGAGAACTGGGTGCTTGGCAAATCTTTTATGCCGGATATGCCGAAGGACAGACGTAAAGAGCTTTTGAAAGGCTGGAAAAGAGCCGTAAGATGTGCTAAAGTTTATGCAATGGAAGAGGATTAATGAACAGATATATTGATTTTGATGAAGAGACAGATGGAAAAAGATATTCCGGTAAGGATATGGCAAGACTTGGCTGCAATGACTGTAAAGGCTGCCACAAATGCTGTACGGGCATGGGTAAATCCATTGTTCTTGACCCCTATGACATTTATATGTTAAAAAAGTGCCTTAAAAGGAATTTTGATGAGCTTATTAATTCGGTTATTGAGCTTTCGGTTACGGATAATCTCATCCTTCCAAACCTCCTGCTTACGGGAGAGGATGAGCATTGCACACTTCTTGATGATAACGGAAGATGCAGCATACATGAGTCAAGACCCGGATTTTGCCGGATGTTTCCTCTTGGAAGAATATATGAAAACGGCACTTTCAGTTATTTTTTACAGACTAAAGAATGCCGGAATAACAGGACCAAAGTTAAAATTGACAAGTGGATTGGGATAAAAGATTTTGAAAAATACGAGAAATTTGTTAATGACTGGCACTATTTTCTTAAGGATATGGACAAAATAATAAGCAAAGATGAGTCCATGAAGAAAAATGCGGTGATAGTTGTATTAAAAATATTCTATTGGGAACTTCCTGTAGAAAAAGACTTTTACGAAGAGTTTTATGCAAGATTAGATAAAATTAATAACATAATTAACGGAGATGATTCTATTTGAAGAGACTGTTTTCACCTAAAAAATTAAGAATACTTTTTCTGGCACTTGCAGTAGTTGTCCAGGCGGCGGTTATTGTTATCCCCTATGTTTTTCTGAAACATTATATAGTGCATTTTAACGGCGTGTTCCGTCTGGTGTCGGTATTTGTGGTTCTTTATATCCTTAAATCGGACATAAACCCCGTATACAAAATCCCATGGATTGTGCTGCTTTTAGCACTGCCTGTATTCGGCGGCGTACTATATATCATATACGGACGTCTTCATTTCAGCAAAAAAGATATAATGACATTTGTGGATATTAATAATAAATGTAAAGAGGCATTGGCATTGCGCCCGTCCGCCAATGACAGCCTTGAAAAAGAAGCACCTTTAATATATCCTCAGGCAAAGTACCTTCTGGACTATGCCCTTGCACCCACATATAAAAATACTGAGACAACATATTTTCCGCTTGGCGATGATATGTTTCCTGTGATGCTTAGTGAGCTTAATAAGGCAGAAAAGTTCATTTTTATGGAATATTTTATAATAGAAGACGGACTTATGCTAAACAGTATTCTTGATATTCTTAAGGAGAAAGCGTCAAGAGGAGTGGATGTAAGATTTATGTATGACAGTCTCGGAAGCATTGCCAAAGCACCTGTGGATATTGTGAGAGATTTAAGAAACACCGGTATAAGATGTTTTGAATTTAATACTTTCAGAAGCATACTTGATAACAGATACAATAACAGGGACCACAGAAAAATATGTGTAATTGACGGCAATGTCGGTTTTACCGGGGGTGTCAATCTTGCTGATGAATATATCAATGTAAAAACTGTATACGGACATTGGAAAGATACCGCAATAATGATTAAAGGAGATGCGGTATGGAGCCTCACCAATATGTTCCTTACCCTCTGGGACGGCATTAATAAATGTGACGAAGACTTTAGAAAGTATCTGCCTGATATTGATGTGAAAACCGATAATGGATATGTCATTCCTTACACCGATTTCCCAATAGACAACGAAACAGTAGGGAAAAGCGTGTATCTTAATATGATTAACAGAGCCAACAGGTATATATATATTATGACACCATATCTTATTCTTGATAATACGATGGCAACTTCTTTATGTGATGCGGCCAAATCCGGAATAGACGTAAGGCTTATAACACCGGGAATTGCGGATAAGAAGCTTGTCAATCTTCTTACCAAGTCATACTATGACAAATTAATCGAAGCCGGGGTGAAAATATACGAATATACTCCGGGTTTTGTGCATGCGAAAATATTTGTATCCGATGACGAAACGGCGGTTGTGGGAACAATTAACCTTGACTACAGAAGTCTTGCACATCATTTTGAAAACGCAATATGGATGTATAAGACGGATATTGTAGCAGATATCAAAAAGGATTTTCTTGATACACAGGAAAAATGTGAGCGTATAACCCTCGAAAAATGTATGAAAAAGAGTTTTGCAAAAATAATTTTTCTGCCGATTTTAAGATTATTTTCACCAATGCTTTAACTGGGTATTGACAACTAATATTGGTTAGCATATACTAACTAATGCAAAGGGAAAGAAAGGCAGGCGTTTATTATGATGAAAATAATAAGCTCAGTTATAGTAGGTATTATTCTTTTAGCATTAGTTTTTCTTGTAATCAGGAGTATGGTCAGGGATAAGAAGGCCGGTAAGGGTATCTGCGGCGGTGATTGCAGTGCATGTAAGGGCTGCCATTGTAAATAATGTGTTTATAAGACGAAATTCGTATGCCATAAACAGAAAGTAATGCAAGCTTTCTAAGAAGTTCCGGATATCTGATGTCCGGAACTTTTTTTGTATAATTGTAAATAATATGATAAAATACATATAATTGTGGAGGTGCAATATGTTTGACGAATTGACTGAAAATGATATTAAAAAGATGCAGGAAGAGATTGAATACAGAAAAGTTGTTTTAAGAAAAGAACTGCTTGAACATGTAAAAGAGGCGAGGGCACACGGCGATTTAAGCGAAAACTTTGAATATCATGCTGCTAAAAAAGAAAAAAACCGTAATGAAAGCAGAATAAGATATCTTGAAAAAATGATTAAGACGGCAAATGTCATAAGTGATGAATCCGCAGATGACGAAGTTGGACTTAATAATAAAGTAGAGCTCTATTTTGAGGATGATGACGAAACGGAGACCTTTAAGATTGTAACAACGGTAAGAGGAAATTCCCTTAACGGACTTATAAGTAATGAATCACCTATAGGAAAGGCTGTTCTTTCCCATAAAGCAGGTGACAGGGTGTTTGTGGAAGTTTCACCGGGTAATGGTTATTATGTGGTTATTAAGTCCATTGACAAAGACACTGACGATAACGACACCCTTAGGAGTTTCTGATTAATGAATAAATTTTTACTTGTAGCCATTAATTCCAAATATATATATTCCAATCTGGCAGTTTACTGCTTAAAAGCAGCCACAGCTTATTCAGATAAAGTATATATCAGGGAGTTTACAATCAATAACCAGCTTGAGGATATTCTGAAAAATATATATCTGGAAAAACCGGATGTTATCGGAATATCATGTTATATCTGGAATATAAATTATGTCAAAGAACTTTTACCTGAACTTAATAAGGTGCTTCCGGGTGTTAAAATCTGGCTTGGAGGCCCGGAAGTCAGTTATAATACAGAAGAATATGCCGGCAGGTATGAAAATGTTGCCGGTGTAATAAAAGGCGAAGGTGAAGCTGTTTTTAAGGAACTGATGGATTGCTATATGGAAGGCAGGGAAAAAGACATTCCTTTTATTCCTGGAATAACAACTGTTTCTGACGGAAAAATTATCGATAATCCATGTACGCTTGTATATGATATGAGTGATTCTGTTATGCCTTATTATGCGGCAGGTTATAATGAAGATGATTATAAAAATAAAATTATATATTATGAAAGTTCAAGAGGCTGCCCGTTTTCCTGCAGTTATTGCCTTTCATCCGTAGACAAACATCTGCGATTCAGGAATACGGAACTGGTTCTTACGGATTTGAAAGTGTTCCTTGATAACAAGGTCGCACTTGTCAAATTTGTTGACAGGACATTTAACTGTAACAGGGAGCATTCAAGGAAGATATTAAGGTTTATAAGAGATAACGATAATGGGATAACCTCGTTCCACTTTGAGATAGCGGCAGATATTCTTGAAGACGAAGATATAAGGATTATGAACAGCTTAAGACCGGGACTCATCCAGCTTGAAATAGGTGTGCAGTCCACTAATCAGGACACAATTAAAGCAATTCACAGGGTAATGAACCTTGATAAGTTAAGGAATAATGTAACTGCGATAAGAAAATGCCGGAATATCCATATGCATCTTGATTTAATAGCGGGACTTCCTTACGAGGACATAAATAGTTTCAGAAAATCTTTTAATGATATATATGATATGAAGCCCGATAATTTACAGCTTGGTTTTTTGAAACTTTTACATGGTTCACTTATGCGTGAAGAAAAAGATAAATATGGTATAGTTGCGAGAGATATACCGCCTTACGAGGTGCTTTATACAAAATATCTTTCTTATGATGATATTTTAAAGTTAAAACAGGTGGAAAAAGTTCTTGATATGTATTATAATAGCAATATGTTTGTGTTGTCGGTCAGATATCTGTCTGGCAGTTTTGATGACAGCTTTGCCATGTATGAATTGCTTTCGGAATGTTTTGAAAGAAGATACAGTGACGGAAGCCTTCCGTCAAGAAACGGTAAATTTGAACTGCTTTATGATTTCGCCGGGGATTATCTTAATGAACACGATATGATGGTATTTGGCGAGATGTTAAGATTTGACATGTATTTAAGAGATAATGTGAAATCGCTGCCGGAATGTTTTGCTTTTAACAAAGATGAATCGTTAAGGGCTAAGAAATATTCGGGAGAACATAAGCTTACCAAGGCAGAACATATAGAGATTTTTAAAATTAACCCTGTTGAATACCGGGATAATGGCAATGTGGTATGTGGCGATACCGTAATTTATTTTGATTATCTCATAAGAGATTATGACAACAACGCCACAATTAAGATTTTGGAGGAAACAAAATGAAAAACGTAACAGTAACTATTAATCCAACAGAGATAAGAACGCTTTCTTATACTAACAATTTTACTATGAAGCCGGGAGAGAAGATAGCACTTAATGTAAAATCAGAAGCTGCGATTAAGCCTAATACGACCAATCCGGTAGCTGCACTTGTTGCAGTTAAGGTTGAAGTAACAGATCCTAACCAGTGTATACATATGGTAATTGAGACGATTACAGGTGTTACCGTAAGTACGTTTATTGATGATATTGAACAGTACATTAAGGATAATTATATGTCCGTTATTCTTATGTCAGCCAACGAAAAAATTCGTTCGGTAAGTGCTCTTATCGGAGTACCTATAAGAATTCCTAATCCTAGATTCGGAATTTCACCTATGGTAGAGAAAGATGAATCTGACATCCTGCCACAGTAAGGGAGAATTTATATGATAAGTTTTTTATCCAGATTGTTTATTAAGGATAGAACTAATTACAATGATTCCACAGTCAGAAAGAAGTATGGTACATTGACCGGTTTAACAGGCATATTCCTTAATATATGCCTGTTTGCCGGTAAATTTATAGCCGGAATTGTAACGGGAGCAATTTCCATAACGGCAGATGCCTTCAATAACCTGTCGGATGCAGGCTCATCCTTTGTTACTCTTATGGGTTTCAGACTTGCTTATAAAGAGCCTGACAGTGGGCATCCGTACGGACATGGAAGAATGGAATATATTTCAGGTTTTATTGTTTCCATAATGATAATTCTTATGGGATTTGAGCTTGGAAAGTCTTCTTTTGAAAGAATTATTAATCCCAAAGACATTGAGACCGGGACATTATCCATAGTTGTCCTGACTGTTTCCATTGTGGTTAAGGTATACATGAATTTTTATAACAGGCACTATGGGAAACTCCTGAATTCTGCCTCGATGAAAGCAACTGCCACAGATTCTTTAAGTGACAGTGTTGCGACATCAGTGGTACTTATTTCGGTAATTATTGCAAGGATTACAGGTGTAAGTGTGGACGGCTATGTAGGTATGGCTGTTTCATTATTTATTCTTTTTGCGGGAATTAAGTCGGTCAAAGACACGATTGACCCATTGTTAGGACAGCCACCGGAACAGGATTTTGTTAACAAAATATATAAAATTGCCAATTCTTATGACCAGATAGTGGGAATTCATGACCTTGTAGTACATGATTATGGTCCGGCAAGAAGAATGATATCCTTTCACGGCGAAGTGCCTGAGGATGGTAATATCAATGAACTTCATGAAGTCATTGACAGGTGTGAAAGGCAGATAAGAAAAGAACTTGGTTGTGAGACCATAATACATATGGACCCTATTGCAGTTAACGATGAAAAGGTTAATAAACTTAAATCAATCCTTGTTAAGAAGATAAAGGATTATAATCCTGATATTACAATACATGATTTCAGGGTAGTTGATGGACCTAACAGGCAGAATGTTATTTTTGATGCCGTTGTTCCTATTGAATGTAAGGATAAATCGGCAGATGTGGAAAAGAAACTTGGAGAACTTGTAAGGGAACTGCCCGGCAACTGTTACGGAGTTATCGATATTGACAGGCAGTTCATTAATTTTGGTGGTGTCAATCAATAAAAAGTTTCTCACGGGAAATATATTTTGTAATTTCATATCCGGCGAAATCAAGCATTTCGCCGGATTTTTTTGGCTCATACTGGCATACGCCCTCTAAGCAGGTGTAGGGATAGGCGGATATTTCAGTAAGTCTTTTTTTCTTCATTGATTTAATATAGGAAGATGATATCCGAAACAGACCAAGGCTGGCATCTGTGATTTTATTACCGTCAATCTGTGAAAATACATATTCATAAAAATCTTTGTAAATTTCCTTATAGTCTTTTACATATATCATGGGGTCAAAACATAACCTTACCATATAATCGCCGTCAATCGCCTTTTTTACTGCATTAATGCGGCTGTCAAGGGATGGCGTAAAATGTTCAAAACGTTCAATGATGTATTCAGGAGACAGAGTCCATGCAAATATGACGCGGTCACATTTGGGAAAACATGATGTATCAAAGGCTGATTTAGTGCGTATTTCTATTTTAAGGGACGGATGGGACAACGTGAATTTAATCCACTTGTCAACGAAGCCTGTTAAGTTCTCCATTGCAAGTAAATCCGTATCATAGGAAATACATATATACATATCGTGTTTTGCAAGAATTTTTTCTATTTCTGAAAAATAATCGTCATAATTTACGAATATTACAATATTACCGGAGGGGTACATACCTTGAAGATAACAGTATTCACAGTCAAATACACAATTCATTATGTTGGAGGTGTAGTAAAAGTTATCGTTTCCAAAACTCTGGCACACTCTGGCTCCCGGATATATCTTTTCATTACGGTTTACGGATAAAATAAGTGACCTGGATTGTTTTTGAAGCAGAAAATCCTGACCTGCCCTGTTAAAAATATCTTTGTAATGTTTTATTCTAATAATGTGGCTGCCTTTAAGCCTTCCAAGAATCTCTTTGGACAAAGGGTAGTTGAAGGCATCATCTTCCACATATATGTGGGAAAATGGCTTAGCCAAGGATTTGGTTTCTGATAAGTTCATAGATCATTTTACCTTCCTTTTTGGACTTTACAGGGAGAGCGTACTCCTTGATAAATGGTGTTAAAAGGTCATGTGGATTGCCTCCTGTTTCCTTATAATACTGCATAAGTTTTTTGAAATTTAAAGCCATTGTCTCAGATAATAAAATATTTTTACAGAAATCGTCTATATATCCGGAGGATTCTTTTGCATTTCCGGGATAAAGACAAGCCATTGTTTTTAAAATGTAATCAAGGTCATTGTCATCTGCGACTTTGGCAATAATTACTTTGCCGTTTCCGTATTGTCTGATTGCATCATCTGCAATATGAAATAGTGTGTCGTCGGCTATTTCGTCTTCGGCAAAAGGGTGATTTATCAGTATATCAGGGTATACGGTATCGTTACTGCCTGTGATTTTGTTATAAATAACTGTTTTGTTTCCTTTTATGGTGTGAATAAAGTAATTCATGTTATTTCCTCTTTAACCGGTGATACTGTGGATTGATTGTTATGTCATTAACGGAAAAACCTTCCGGTGATTTCAATACATTAAGGATGGTCTTAGCGATAAGTGACGAGGTTAATGAACAGCCGAATTCCGTGTCGGCTTCAAAATCAGCATTTCTGTATAAGTCTGTATCAGTCATTTCCGGGTGGATATTGGTTACACGGACACCATATTTTCTGGCTTCTGCAAATATGCTGCTGCCAAAAGATGTAAGTCCTGCTTTGGTGGCTCCGTATGCTGCTCCATGGGGGTTGATTTCTTTTGCTGTCACACTTGAAATATTAATAATCTGTCCTTTGTTTTTCTTAAAATCCCTCAGAAAAATCGAGGTTAAAAGCATGGGAACCTCCAGATTAACGGTAACCATTTCGTGAATCATCGAGGCATTTAATTCCTCATGAAGACCGTAATAGCCACATCCCGCATTATTGACTATAACGGAGATTTCCTTTTCTTTTTTAATCTCCCGTATAAGCTTTTCAAAGGCTTTAAGATCCGTTAAATCAATCAGATATTCTTTAAAAAGAGGATTTTGTATTTCAGAAGGCGTTCTTGAAAAACCGATTACCTCAATGTTATTCTCTATAAGTAATAAAGCGGTTGATTTGCCGATACCGCTTGATGTTCCTGTAATTACAGCTGTCATAAAATTCTCCGGTTCCTGCCATATCTAACTCATACAAATTCTGTATCACGGCATTTACAATGTTTTTTGCATATTCTTTGTCAATAGGTCTACATTATACATCTACCGGGAAGATGTTGCAAATGATGATATACATATGTTAAAAACTACATTGACAGCCGGTATAAAAAGCAATAAAATTTTAAAAGACAGACGGAGGAATGAAAGCATGGAAGATAATAAGTTAAAAAGAAAAAAAACAGAGCTGGTTATAATCGCTGTTTTGCTGGTTATAGTTGTTGCAGCAATAGTTGTCCTGCTTGTGACGGGTAAGAAAGACACGGATAAAAAGGAAGAGCCTGTAAGCATGAGCTTTGATGACTATGTAAATGATGCCAAAGAGTATGAATCTGAGGGTGATAAGGACAAAGCCTACAATTCATACCTTGAAGCTTACAAGCTTAATAAGTCATCCGAGGAGGTTTTGGATTACCTTATAGATAACACAGAGGATGTAACACTGAAATTAAATTATGTGTATGAATATCTTGATTTAACGGCTGAAAGTTCAAAGGGCAGTGACAGAAGACGTGAGCTGTTTGATTATCTTTTTGACTCGGGTGTTAAAGAGGGTGATGACAATGAAGCGTTATATGAGATGGCTGAATATGCGGATAAGGAATTTGAAGGTTACCTTAAAACAAAGACAGAAAGCGGTGAAGTTAAAGAACGCAGTACTGCACCGGTACTTAGTGAAGACGGCAAAGTATATTTTGGAAGCTATCCTCAGAATAAGATTGCAGACGGTTATGTGACCGATTACATCAAAAATGCCAGATATGATGAGAATGACACGGCTGTTGTTTTCGGTAAGAAAATAACGAGAGTAAATAACAACGGAGAAACCGCTTATTTTACATATGGTAAAATTGCGTGGATGCTTCTTATAGATAAAGACAATGAATATCTCCTTATGACGGATAAGGTTCTTGACGGCAACTGTTATATGAACGAACTTGTAGATTCTTCATGGGATGTGAGCGAATTAAGGACATGGCTTAATACCTCATATCTTTCAAAAGCATTTTCTGATGAGGAATTAAACCTTATCAAAAAGACGCATATAGGCAAGCCTGAGAATTATTTTTACAGCACCTCAAACGGTAATGAATCGGAAGATTACCTGGTAATTCTTTCCTGCAGTAATCTTGTATACAGTGAGTATGGGCTGAGAGACGAGGATGTTGAAAAAAGACAGGCGAAAGCTACTGATTATGCAATAGCCAGAGGTGTATTCGTTGATGAAAACAACGGAGCAAAATGGTGGACAAGTTCCAACGGAAGCATGAATACAAGTTATGTATTTGTTAATTCCAACGGAATCATATCGGCAGGCGGAGAACTGGCTACCAATACATCAATAGGTGTAAGACCTGTAATGACCGTTTCAAAATAATTGTTTACAAATCGAACAAATGTGCTATAATTAATACAAACAAATGTTCGAGGTGTAGTTATGCAGATTTGTGAGTCAATGGATATTAAGGATAAGCTTGCCATTCTTACCGATGCGGCAAAGTATGATGTGGCATGTACATCAAGCGGTACGGAAAGGAAGAATAACGGCAAGGGAATAGGTAATACGGCAAGGAGTGGTATATGTCACAGCTTTTCAGCTGACGGAAGATGTATATCACTCCTTAAGATTCTTATGTCCAATGAATGTGTATTTGACTGCAGGTATTGTATTAACAGAAAGAGCAATGACGTTGTGAGGACCACATTTACCCCTGATGAGATATGCACCCTTACCATGGATTTTTATAAGAGAAATTATATCGAGGGACTTTTCTTAAGTTCCGGAATTATCAATAATCCCACATATACTATGATGCTTTTATGTGAGACGGTGAGAAGGCTCAGGGAGGTATACCGTTTCGGAGGGTATATTCATGTTAAGGGAATTCCGGGAGCAGACCCTTCAGTTGTGGAACGGACGGGCTGGTATGCCGACAGGATGAGTGTTAATCTTGAGTTCCCTACTACGGAGGGACTTAAATCCTTAGCACCCAATAAGACGAGGAATACGATTCTGTCCCCTATGAAATTAATCCGTAACGGTATTAATAATGACAGACATGATATTGTTCCATACAACCGTTCAGGAAGAAAATTTGTCCCGGCAGGGCAGAGTACCCAGATGGTTATCGGAGCCAGCGGAGAGAATGATTATCAGATAATCAATGTTTCGGAAGCATTATATAAGAACTATGGACTTAAGAGAGTCTTTTATTCGGCATTTGTCAATGTCAATAATGACAGTACGCTGCCGTCAGCCCTTAACGGACCTCCGCTTTTAAGGGAACATCGATTGTATCAGGCTGACTGGCTTATGAGATTTTACGGCTTTAAGGCACAGGATATTTTATCGGAGGCCAGACCGGATTTTAACGTTCTTGTAGACCCTAAGTGCGACTGGGCATTGAGACATCTGGAATATTTTCCTGTTGAAATTAACCGGGCGGATTATTATTCACTTCTTAAAGTCCCGGGAATCGGTGTCAATTCAGCAAAGAGGATAATTGCTGCAAGAAGGAGCAGCAGGCTTGATTTTGCCGACCTTAAAAGAATCGGCGTTGTCCTTAAAAGGGCAATATATTTTATTACCTGTAACGGCATAATGATGTATAAGAATATCAGGATTGAAGAGAATTACATTGTCAGGAATATCCTTGATTCATCTGTAAGACGTGTTACTGGAGACGATGTTACATACAGGCAGTTAAGCTTTTTTGACACCAACAGTGACATATTCCCTGATGAAGTGAAGGATTTGACAAGCTACGGTATTATTACAGGACAGATATAGATTAAGAGCCCGTAAGGAGAATTTTTATGGTTATATTTAGATGTGACGGAACTTATGAGGGTATTTTGACCGCCGTATTTTCGGGCTACCGGTCCGATGATGTTATGATAGAATGTGATAATGATAATATGTTTGTTTTTGGAGAATGTACGGAGGTGGTTACAGATTTGTCAAAGTCCTTACGGGTTGCCAAAGGAATACGAAAAATCTCTTACGAGGCAGAATATATGATGTATCTTGCCGCACTTAATAATAATCCCGACAGAGGAACGGATATTTTTTACTTTGTAAAATCAGTATTTCAAAACGGTGCCAGAGGCATTTCGGATTACCATGACGTTCATGTGGCAAATGTCAATAAGATGTGTCGCAATACAGGCAGGGAATATGACCATTTCAGAGGCTTTTTAAGATTTGAGCAATATGATAATTTCCTGCTTGGCAAAATCCACCCCGTTAATAACCTGCTTACGCTTCTTGGCAGTTTTTTTACGGACAGGCTGCTGCAGGAGAATTTTATTATAGCCGATATGGGCAGGGGCAAGGCTGCCGTTCACAATAAGGGCGGTGAATATATAATTACGGATGTGGATACGGGATACATTATGGGTCTGCAGCCTGACGATAAAGAAAAAGAACTTAAAAGATTATATGAGATGTTCAGAAAGAGCATTTCCATCAAAGAACGTACCAATATTAATCTCCAGAAACAGAATATGCCGTTAAGGTTCAGAGAGTATATGTAAAGGAATTAACCTATGATAGATATTGTGAATGGGACACTTAGAATTTCCGTCAGAAATCTTGTGGAATTTATATGCAGAAAAGGTGACATAGATAACCGTTTTAGCGGAGTTACGGATAAGACTGCCATGGATGCCGGCAGCAGGGCACACCGTAAGATTCAGAAGTCAATGGGCGGTGATTACAATGCGGAGGTATCGCTTTCGTATACTTATGACAATGATGTTTATGACATAACGGTTGAGGGCAGGGCAGACGGGATATTTAATAAGGACGGATATACTTATGTGGATGAGATAAAGGGCACATATAAGGATGTGAAATACCTGTCGGAGCCGGTTGAGGTCCATAAGGCGCAGGCAATGTGTTATGCTTATATATATGCCCTGAAAAATAACCTTGACACAATCGGATTACGGATGACTTATGTCAATTTAACGGATGAAGCCATAAAATATTTTACCGAGGTAATGAGTTTTGAAGAATTAAAAAAGTGGTTTGAGGCTGTCTTAAGTGAACTTATCAAATGGGGTAATTATGTATATTATCACAGAAAAAGCCGTAACATATCCATTAAGGAACTTGAATTTCCCTTTGAATACAGGGAGGGGCAGAGAAATCTTGCGGTCAGCGTGTATAAGGCAATAAAGGATAACCACAATTTATATATTCAGGCACCTACAGGGGTGGGCAAGACCATATCCACCGTGTTTCCGGCTGTTAAGTCAATGGGAGAGGAATACGGGGACAAAATATTTTATCTGACAGCCAAGACAATAACCAGGACTGCGGCAGAGGATACCTTTGGAATTTTAAGACGGAATAATCTTGATTTTAAGACACTTACCATTACGGCTAAAGATAAATTATGTCTCTGCGATGGAGAAGACACTCCTGAGTGCAATCCTTTTTCCTGCCCTTATGCCAAGGGACATTATGACAGGATTAACGGCGTTGTGTATGATATGATTAATAACCTGGACGTTATTACAAGGGATGTGATAGAGGAGTATGCGAAGAAAAATACGGTATGTCCTTTTGAATTGTGCCTTGATTTATCTTACTGGATGGATGGGATAATATGCGACTACAATTATGTGTTTGACCCGGAGGTAAAGCTTAAAAGATTCTTTTCGGAGGGCAGCAAGGGCGAATATATTTTTCTTGTGGATGAAGCCCATAATCTGGTGGACAGGGCAAGGAACATGTATTCGGCAGAGATTTATAAAGAAGATGTGCTTTCCGTGAAAAAGCTTGTGGCAGGTTATAGTAAAAAGCTTGCGGGTATCCTTGAACGCTGTAACAGATATATGCTTGAGATGAAGAGAAAATGCGACGAGGAATATATGATTGAGGAAAATGACAATTTACTGTCAATATCTCTTAAGTGCCTTGAAACGGAAATTACACATTTCATGGAAAATAACAGGGATTTTCCCTATATGACAGAACTTTTGGAGTTCTTTTTCAACGTATGTCATTTTAATGCCATGTATGAAAAGACAGATGAGAATTATGTAAAATATTGTGAACATACTGAGCGTGGTTTTATGTACAGGCTTTTTTGCGTAAATCCCGGTAATAACATAAGGGAGTGCGTTGACTCCGGCAGAAATGCCGTGTTCTTTTCGGCAACCCTTTTACCCGTTAATTATTACAAAGAGCTTCTTACAGGAGACATAAACGAACCGGCAATATATGTTAATTCACCATTTGATGTCAATAAAAGACTGCTCGTCATAGGAAATGATGTTACCAGCAGGTACACAAGAAGAAATACCGATGAATTTACAAAGGTAAAAGAATATATACTAAGAATCACAGGAAGCAGAAAAGGGAATTATCTCGTCTTTTTCCCGTCTTATAAATATATGGAAAGTGTATATGAACTGTTTTACGGTGAAAAAGTGCGTGTAATTATACAAAATAACAATATGTCCGAAAAAGACAGGGAAGAATTTCTTGCAGAATTTGAAAATAACGGTGATGACGTTCTTTTAGGCTTTTGCGTGCTTGGAGGATTGTTTTCGGAAGGAATAGATTTGAAAAAGGACAGCCTTATCGGAAGTATCATTGTAGGTACGGGACTTCCGTCAATCAGTACGGAAAACAGTATTCTCAAAACCTTTTATGACGAAAGGGAAAACAAAGGGTATGAATATGCCTATGTATATCCCGGTATGAATAAAGTGCTTCAGGCTGCGGGAAGGGTTATACGCACTGACGAAGATACGGGAGTAATAGCCCTTCTTGACGACAGATTCCTTTGGGACAGATATGTAAGCCTGTTTCCGAAAGAATGGAAAAATTACCATATTGTCAACATTGAAAATGTTAATGAAGAAATACTGGATTTTTGGCGTGATGTGATTTATAATACTACAGAAAGTGTGTAAAAATACATGATAAATTAGGAGAACTGCGTATGATTGAAGAAATCGTATCATTGCAGATGCCGGTAGAGGAACGTCTGGTAATTAAGAAAAACAGACTTCTTCCTTCCGTAACGGATAAATCTACAAAGAGGATTTCCATAGTTACCGGTACACATGGCGATGAACTTAATGGCCAGTACGTTTGTTATAAATTAATTGAAAAGATTAAAGCAGAACCTCAGAACCTTGCGGGAATAGTTGATGTATATCCTTCAATTAATCCGCTCGGAATTGATACGGGAACAAGAGGGATTCCAATGAATGACCTTGATATGAACAGGGTGTTTCCGGGTAACGACTCCGGCGCAATGGCCGAGTATATTGCTTATAATATAATTCAGGATATAATAGGAAGTGATATGTGTGTTGATGTACACTCTTCCAATATTTTTATAAAGGAAGCTCCACAGGTAAGATTAAGCCCTGAACTTTTTGAAAAACTGCTTCCTTATGCAAAGCTTATGAATGCCGACATAATATGGGCATTGTCATCGGCAGCATATCTTGAATCTTCACTTGCCAACTGTCTTAATATGTTTGGTGTTCCTTCTTTGGTTGTTGAGATGGGAGCAGGGTCAAGAATTTCAAGGAAATATGCAAGACAGACACTTACAGGTATTTTAAGACTTATGAAAGAACTTGGAATATGGAAAGGGTATATAACCGATGAAATCAGGGAACCTATTGTGGCCCATAAGGGTGATGTATCCGCAATCCATACCACAAGATCGGGACTTTTTATCCTTGAAGATGTGGAAGAACTGGGTGTGCATATCCGTAAAGGAACATATATAGGTAAGATAGTTGACCCGCTTACCGGAGAGATACTTGAAGACATAATATCACCTAAAGACGGTTTCCTGTTCACACTTAGGGAACATCCTGTTGTATATAAAGGAGCTATTGTGGCACGAATATGTGCGGAGCATGACGGAGGTGGACTTGATGCGTAGAGAAGTATTGTATACTCTTGAAGGAATCTACAGGGAAGATTTCAAAATAACAGGTTTTACCTTCGGACAGGGAGACAGGGCAGCATGTGTTGTCGGTTCAATGCGAGGCAATGAATACCAGCAGACATATATATGTTCACAGCTTATCAAAGAACTTAAGAAGTTAGAGGAACACGGACAGATTGCAAATGGCAAGGAGATACTTATTATTCCGTGTATTAATCAATATGCCACTAATATAGACAAGAGATTCTGGCCGTTAGACGATTCGGATATTAACAGAAAATTTCCGGGATTTATTAACGGAGACACTACACAGCAGATAGCGGCCAATTTAATGGAAGTAATAAAAGGCTTCAGCTACGGAATACAGCTTACCAGTTTTTATATGCCCGGTAATTTTGTACCACATATAAGAATGATGGAGACGGGTTTCCAGAATCCGAGTCTGGCTAACCTTTTCGGACTGCCTTTTGTTGTAATCAGAAAACCTAAGCCTATGGATACGGCAACTCTTAATTATAACTGGCAGATGAGCGGTACAAGTGCTTTTTCACTGTACACAACCTGCACTGATTATATAGATGATGTTTCTGCAAGACAGGCAGTTGCATCTATTCTGAGATTCCTGACGAGAATGGGAATAATCAAATATAACAATCACAGCGGATATATTGCGGAGGTTATTAATGAAGATGACCTTACGTCCATTAAGTCCGAGGTATCCGGTCTTTACAGGCGGGCGATTAATCCGGGAGACCCTGTATACAGAGGCAGCGTTATAGGCGAGATAATAGATCCGTATGAAGGTGAAGTAATAAATCAGGTAACATCACCTACGGAGGGTCTTGTATTTTTTACTTATACAGGCCCTACAGTTATGGAAGATGCGGTAGTTTGCAAAGTAATCCGAAGATTACATGAATAATATATAACATAAAGGAGAATACCATGAGTAAGGTAAAGAGAGTTTATTCTGAAAAGATGCCTGAATTTGCAGTTAAGGCAAAGGAGCTTAGTGAAGAAATAAGCAGCTATCTCAACATTAATACTGTAACCAATGTCAGAGTATTAATCAGGTACGACATCGAAAATATCACAAAAGAAACATATGAAAAGGCACTTGTAACTGTTTTTTCAGAGCCACCTGTTGATTATGTATATGAGGAAGATTTTACCCATAATGATAATGAACATGTCTTTGGTGTTGAATTTTTACCGGGACAGTTTGACCAGAGAGCCGATAGTGCCGTACAGTGTATCAAATTGTTAAAAGAAGATGAAGAGCCTGTTATCAAAACAGCAGTTATTTATGCAATCGAAGGCAGCCTTACTGAGGATGAACTTGACAGAATCAAGAATTTCTGCATTAATCCTGTTGATTCAAGGGAAGCAGACATTGAAAAGCCGGAGACTCTTGTAACTGTATTCCCGGAGCCTGCGGATGTAATCGTATTTGACGGCTTTAAGGATATGGACGAAAACAGACTTCACGATTTATATTCGTCACTTGGTCTTGCCATGACATTTAAGGATTTCCTTCATATACAGAATTATTTTAAGAATGAAGAACACAGAGACCCTTCAATGACAGAAATCAGGGTTCTTGATACATATTGGTCGGATCACTGCCGTCATACGACTTTCTCAACAGAACTTAAGAATATTAAGTTTGAGGACGGATATTACAAAGAGCCTATTGAAAAAGCCTTTGAGGATTATAAAAATACATTTGCAGATGTGTATGCAGGACGTGACGATAAATTCGTATGCCTTATGGACATAGCTCTTCTTGCAATGAAAAAACTTAAAAAAGAAGGCAAACTTGATGACATGGAAGTGTCTGATGAGATTAACGCCTGCAGTATAGTTGTTCCTGTTGAAATTGACGGAAAGACAGAAGAATGGCTTGTTAATTTTAAAAACGAGACACATAACCATCCTACTGAAATCGAACCTTTCGGTGGCGCCGCAACATGTCTTGGAGGTGCTATAAGAGATCCGCTTTCAGGACGTACTTATGTATATCAGGCAATGCGTGTCACAGGTGCTGCAGACCCAACATTATCCCTTGATAAGACTATGGCAGGCAAGCTCCCTCAGAAGAAGATTGTAAGGGAAGCTGCACATGGCTACAGCTCTTACGGTAACCAGATAGGTCTTGCTACAGGATATGTAAAAGAAATTTATCATCCTAATTATGCAGCTAAGAGAATGGAAATCGGTGCCGTTATGGGTGCTGCTCCAAGAAAAGATGTTATAAGAGAGACTTCTGATCCGGGAGATATCATCATTCTTCTCGGTGGAAGAACAGGACGTGACGGCTGTGGCGGAGCTACAGGTTCTTCTAAGGCACATACAGAAAAATCCATTGATACCTGCGGTGCTGAAGTACAGAAAGGTAACGCACCTACGGAACGTAAGATACAGAGACTTTTCAGAAGACCTGAAGTATCAAAACTTATCAAAAAATGTAATGACTTTGGTGCGGGCGGCGTATCTGTTGCAATCGGAGAACTTGCAGACGGACTTAAGGTATCCCTTGATAAAGTTCCTAAGAAATACGCAGGCCTTGACGGAACAGAACTTGCTATTTCCGAATCACAGGAAAGAATGGCAGTTGTTGTGGATCCTAAGGATGTTAAGGATTTCTTAAAATATGCCAATGAAGAAAATCTTGAAGCAGTAGAAGTTGCTGTAGTAACAGAAGAAAAACGTCTTGTGCTTACATGGAGAGGCAAAGACATTGTAAATATAAGCAGGGCATTCCTTGATACTAACGGTGCCCATCAGGAAACGGACGTTGTAGTTGAAATGCCATCGGAAAAAGATAATCTTTTCAACACAAAGCCTGTAACGGATGTTAAGGCAGAATGGCTTAAGACACTTTCGGATCTTAATGTATGTTCACAGAAGGGTCTTGTTGAAATGTTTGATGGCTCTATCGGTGCAGGTTCCGTATATATGCCTTACGGCGGTAAATATCAGCTCACGGAAGTACAGACAATGGTAGCCAAACTTCCTGTATTAAAGGGAAAGACAGATATGGTTACAATGATGAGTTACGGATTTGACCCATATCTTTCATCATGGAGCGCTTATCATGGTGCAATATATGCAGTAGTTGAATCTATGGCAAAGATTGTATGTGCCGGCGGTGATTACAGAAAGATAAGATTTACATTCCAGGAATACTTCAGAAGAATGACAGAAGACAAGACACGCTGGGGTGAACCTATGAAAGCTCTTCTTGGTGCTTTTGAAGCCCAGATGGGATTCGGACTTCCTTCAATCGGCGGTAAGGACAGTATGTCAGGAACCTTTAATGACCTTGATGTACCTAACACACTTGTATCATTTGCAGTTGATACCGCAAGTGAAAAAGATATTATCACTCCTGAACTTAAAAAAGCCGGTAACGTACTTGTTCTTTTTGAGATTAAGAGGGACAAATTCGATATACCTGTATATGCACAGGTTATGGAAATGTTTACAAATGTTGCCGATGCAATTGCAAAGCATAACATCGTCAGCGCATATACACTTAATGCCAAGGGAATTGTTCCGGCAGTCAGCAAAATGGCATTCGGTAATATGTTAGGCGTAACAATTAACGAAGATGTTGACGCAGCAGAACTTTTTGCACCAAAATACGGATGTATAGTTGCAGAAGTACCTGCCGATAAGGTATCTGCCCTTACAGGAGATTACCGTGTGATAGGATTTGTCAATGATAAGGCAGCTTTTGAATACGGAAATGTATCAATAGACATTAAGACAGCACTTGACACATGGAAAAAGCCTCTTGAGAAGGTATTCCCAACAATTGCTGTTAAGGGTGGAGAAAAGCTTGATACACCTGTATATAATGCAAAAGAGATTTATATTTGTAAAAATAAAATTGCAAAGCCTACAGTATTTATTCCTGTATTCCCGGGCACTAACTGTGAATACGACAGCACAAAGGCATTTGAAAGAGCCGGTGCGGATGTAATTACAAAGGTATTCAGAAATCTTACAGCAGATGACATAAGAGAGTCTGTAGAAGAATTTGAAAAGTCAATCAACAAAGCACAGATTATTATGTTCCCTGGCGGATTTTCCGCAGGTGATGAACCTGATGGTTCAGCTAAGTTCTTTGCCACAGCATTCAGAAATGCCAGAATCAAAGAAGCTGTTGAGAAACTTCTCAACGAACGTGACGGGCTTGCCCTCGGTATATGTAATGGTTTCCAGGCACTTATTAAACTTGGACTTGTGCCTTACGGAAAGATTACAGAGCAGTCGGCAGACTCACCTACACTTACAATGAATACAATAGGACGTCATATCTCTAAGATGGTATATACAAAAGTTGTTTCCAATAAATCGCCATGGCTTGCTAAAGCAACACTTGGCGGAACATACTGCAGCCCTGCATCTCATGGTGAAGGAAGATTTGTTGCCAATAAAGAGTGGCTCGATAAGCTTTTTGCGGAAGGAATGGTTGCTACACAGTATGTAGACCTTGATGGCAATCCGACAATGGATGAGGAGTGGAACGTAAACGGTTCTTATTGCTCAATTGAAGGTATTACAAGTCCTGACGGAAGAATATTCGGTAAGATGGCACATGCTGAAAGACGCGGAGATTCTGTTGCAATTAATATCTACGGAGATCAGGATCTTAAGATTTTTGAATCAGGTGTAGAATATTTTAAATAATATAAGGTGAAAGATAATGGCAAAACTCAGTGAAGTGGAAGAAATGCTTGAAAAAGCAGAAGCGGATGAAGAAAAGAAAAAGATAATAACCGGACATAAGAACCAAAAAGAAGATGAAGCAAAATCCGGATGGAAAGTTGTATTGGAATATGTCAGGGTTATTGCAATTGGTGCACTTATAGCTTTTTTACTTTGCAAGTTTGTTATCATCAACGCTGTTATTCCAACAAGATCAATGGTCAGCACGGTTAATGTTGGTGACCGCCTTATAGGACTGCGTATACCATATTATTTTACGGATCCTGAAAGAGGAGATGTTGTCATATTCAAAGCTCCGGAAGCAACCGGCGAGGACGCAGGCCAGCTTTACATAAAGAGAGTAATAGGACTTCCAGGCGAGACCATAGTTATTAAAGAAGGTGTTGCATATCTTAAAAATGAAGACGGCAAAGAAGAATGTATTGACAATTCTGACTGGTGGAACGAAAAACCCAACGCCAATGATGTGAAAAATTATCAGGAAATAGTCCTTGGCGATAACGAGTATTTTATGATGGGCGATAACCGTAACCACTCATCGGATTCGAGAGTATGGGGAGCCGTAACAAGAAAGGCAATTCTTGCAAAAGCATGGCTCAGATATTACAAAGGATTTAAAATAATAAAATAAAAAATGTGCTGTGAAATACCTTATAAAGGGAGTTTCACAGCATTTTTTTATTCTCTTTTGGCACTTTCGTAGTATACTGCCAGAGTTCCGGGACCGGAATGGGAACCGATTGTGGGACCTATCTGGTTTACTATTATTTCTTTTATATCAATGTTTTCTTTAAGATGGCTGTATATATACATGGCATCCTCTTCACAGTCACAATGGCTTATCATTACAATATCCTTCCCTTGTGGAGATATATCGGATATTGTTTTACTGATAAGATATAAAAGGGATTTTTTTCTGCCTCTTACCTTATCGGTCAGTTTTAACTCACCGTTGTTATTCACAAATAATATAGGTTTAATATTGATTATGCTCCCTAAAACTGCGGCACTTTTTGAAAGCCGTCCGCCGTTATGAAGGTAGTGCAGATCATCAACCGTAAAAAGATGTATTATATGGGTTTTGACGTTATTCAGGTATTCAATAAGTTCATCGTAGGACATGCCGTTATTTTTTTTGGATATAGCCTTATATAAAAGCATCCCCTCACCCATGCATGAACACAATGAATCGATTACGGTAATTTTTACGTCCTTACGTTCATCCAGTATTTCTTCTGATGCAATTACGGCATTCTGGCAGGTTGAACTTAAACCCGAAGAAAAAGCGATGTGTATAATATTTTTACATACCTTTATACAGTCTTCAAAAAAAGCTTTTGTTTCCGCTATATTGGGGGCTGCGGTTTTGGCACTTTCGCCATTTCGCATCCTGTTGTAAAATTCTGACAGGGGCAGAGTATTTCTTTTACCGTAAATAACTCCGTCCATGTAATAGCAGATTGGAAGAACCGGAATATTATTATCTTTGTAAAAGGTTTCCGGAAGATCACAATTACTGTCCGTGGTAATTATATATTTCATATATGCCTCCTGATTTTTTTTATATTTTAGCCAAAAAAATATCTTGACATACATAAGAAGGCATGATATATTGTAGAAGTTGTAAAAATAAAGAAGAGTATCCGCTCTCACCCCAGCCTAAGGTCAAGGGTTATATACATCAGACATTAAGTATGTTATTTGTGTGCGGATATTATTCTATCCGCACTTTTTTATTGGAGGTACACTACCATTAGCGAGTTAATGATTAATGAACAGATCAGAGACAAAGAAGTTCGTGTAATTGGCGAGAACGGAGAGATGATAGGAGTGATGTCATCTAAGGAAGCATATAAGCTTGCACAGGAAGCAGAACTTGATTTGATTAAGATTGCTCCTACAGCACAGCCACCTGTATGCAAGATTGCCGATTACGGAAAGTATAAGTACGAACAGATTCGTAGGGAAAAGGAAGCACGCAAGAAACAGAAGACTGTTGAAATCAAAGAAGTACGTCTTTCACCTAATATCGAAAGCAATGACCTTAATACCAAGGTTAATGCTGCAAGAAAATTCCTTGAGAAGGGTGATAAGGTTAAGGTAACCTTGAGATTCAGAGGAAGGGAATTAGCTCATATGTCATCAAATAAACATATTCTTGATGATTTTGCAGAGCAGCTTGCTGACTGTTCAGTAATAGAGAAACCTGCCAAAGTCGAGGGCAGAAGCATGGCAATGATTTTAGCTGAGAAACGTTAAAATACAAATCAGATATTTTTAAGGAGGATTTTTATTATGCCAAAAATGAAGACAAGCAGAGCCGCAGCTAAGCGTTTTAAAGTTACCGGTTCAGGCAAATTAAAAAGAAACAAAGCTTATAAGAGCCACATCTTAACAAAGAAGACAACAAAGAGAAAGAGAAATCTTAGAAAAGCAGCTCTTGTTGACTCAACAAATGAAAAGAACATGAAGAAGATTTTACCATACATCTAATTTGATGGTTCAATTAATTTTAGGAGGAAAATATAATGGCAAGAGTTAAAGGCGGATTAAACGCTAAGAAAAAACATAACAGAGTTTTAAAACTGGCTAAAGGTTACAGAGGAGCCAGATCTAAACAGTATAGAATTGCAAAACAGTCTGTAATGAGAGCTTTAACATCAGCATATGCTGGCAGAAAGCAGAAGAAGAGACAGATGAGACAGTTATGGATTGCAAGAATCAATGCTGCAGCAAGAATGAACGGACTTTCATACAGCAAGTTTATGTTCGGTCTTAAGACAGCAGGAATCGAAATGAACAGAAAGATGCTTGCAGAATTAGCTGTTAATGATGCAGCAGCATTTACAAAGCTTGCTGATGCAGCTAAGGCTAACTTAAAGTAATTTATGAATATAATATACTGGAAGTTCTTATGAACTTCCGGTATTTTATACTTGATATTTTAACCGGAATGTGGTATCATATCTTATGAAAGTTGATATTCCTTGATAGCTCAATGGTAGAGCACTCGGCTGTTAACCGAGTTGTTGTAGGTTCGAGCCCTACTCAGGGAGCTTTTAAAAACAGTCTTTTGACTGTTTTTTTTTATTGATTATTATTTTTGTACTTAAAATAGAACAATTAGCAAAAATTGTATTAAATTGTATTTGCTAAAATACACTTTTTTCTTAAATAAATATTGCACGGGATATTTTATAATGTTATACTTCTAATGAACATAAAAGTTACTACTATTAAGGAGGATATACTAATGTTAGACATGGAACAGTGGGCTGGATTTGAAGGCCGTATCTGGAGAGAAGAAGTTAACGTTCGTGACTTCATTCAGAAGAATTATAAGCCATATGATGGCGATGAGTCATTCCTGGCTGAACCAACAGACGCAACTAATAAGTTATGGGGTGCATTACAGAAATTACAGAAAGAAGAACGTGAAAAAGGTGGCGTTCTTGACTGTGAAACAGAAGTTGTATCAGGACTTACTGCATATGGACCTGGATATATTGATGAATCAATGAAAGATCTTGAACAGGTTGTAGGTCTTCAGACAGACAAGCCTTTAAAGAGAGCTTTTATGCCATATGGTGGTATCAGAATGGCAGAGCAGGCAGCAGAAAGCTACGGATATGAAATCAATCCTGAACTTAAGTACGTATTCGAGAACTACATGACAACACATAATGATGCAGTTTTCGCAGCATATACAAATGAAATGAAATTAGCTCGTAAGACACACGTAGTAACAGGTCTTCCTGATACATACGGACGTGGACGTATCGTAGGCGATTATCGTAGAGTTGCATTATATGGTATTGATTACCTTATTGCACAGAAGGAAGCTGATAAGGCTAATTGTGGATGCGGTAACATGTACGATGATGTAATCAGACTTCGTGAAGAAATCGCTATGCAGATTACTGCATTAAAGGGAATGAAAGAAATGGCTAAGAGCTATGGCTATGATATTTCATTACCAGCTAAGAATGCTAAGGAAGCCTGCCAGTGGTTATACTTCGGTTACCTTGCAGCTATTAAGACACAGAACGGTGCAGCAATGTCTGTAGGACGTGTTTCTACATTCCTTGATATTTATTTTGAAAGAGATTTAGCTAATGGTGTTCTTACAGAATCAGAAGCTCAGGAAATCATCGATCATATGACAATGAAATTCCGTATGGTTAAGTTCGCAAGAATTCCTTCATACAACCAGTTATTCTCAGGAGATCCTACATGGGCTACTCTTGAAGTTGGCGGTATCGGAATGGATGGTCGTTCAATGGTTACTAAGACTGACTACAGATTCCTTCATACACTTGAGAACATGGGACCTTCACCAGAACCTAACCTTACAGTTTTATATTCTAGTGCATTACCAGAACAGTTCAAGAAATATGCAGCTCATATCTCAATTGAGACAAGCTCAATCCAGTATGAGAATGATGATGTAATGAAGCCTGTATGGGGCGATGATTACTCAATCTGCTGCTGTGTATCTGCTACACAGACAGGTAAGGAAATCCAGTTCTTCGGTGCAAGAGCTAACCTTGGTAAGACATTACTTTACGCATTCAATGGTGGATTTGATGAGAAACATCGTATCCAGTGTGGACCAAAGCTTCAGAAGATCGATAAGGAAGTACTTAGCGGTGAAGAAGATTACAAGATGGTTCGTGACGCATATGAAACTTGGCTTGACTGGTTAGCAGATATTTATGTTAACGTACTCAACCTTATCCATTATATGCATGATAAATATTACTATGAAGCAGCTGAGATGGCATTAATCGATACAGATGTACGTCGTACATTTGCAACAGGTATTGCAGGATTCTCACATGTTATTGATTCACTTAGTGCTATCAAATATGCTAAGGTTAAAGTAATCCGTGATGAAGAAGGAATTACAAAAGACTTTGAAGTTGAAGGTGATTTCCCTAAATATGGTAATGATGATGACCGTGCTGATGATATCGGTATCTGGGTATTAAAGACATTCTTAGAGAAGATTAAACGTCGTCATACATACCGTAATTCAGAACCTACAACATCACTTCTTACTATTACATCTAACGTTGTATACGGAGAAGCTACAGGTGCTATGCCTGACGGACGTGCAGCATTCACTCCATTCAGCCCTGGTGCATCACCAAGCTATGGTGCAGAACAGAATGGTCTTGTTGCTTCACTTAACTCAGTTGCTAAGATTCCATATCACTGGTCACTTGATGGTATTTCTAATACACAGACAATTAACCCGGATGCTCTTGGACATAGCAAAGAAGAACAGGTTAATAACCTTGTACAGGTAATGGATGGATACTTCGATCAGGGTGCTCATCACCTTAATGTAAACGTATTTACAAAGGATAAGTTACTTGATGCACAGGCTCATCCAGAGAAAGAAGAGTATGCTAACTTTACAATTCGTGTATCTGGTTATGCTGTTAAGTTCATCAGCCTTACAAAGAAACAGCAGGATGATGTAATCGCAAGAACATGTCATGCTAGTCTTTAAAAAATAGGATATACTATATAGTATGAAAAGGGGTTTTGAACCTACAGTTCAAAACCCCTTTATTTATAAATAACCAAAAAGGAGTTAAAAAATGGAAGGAAGAGTACATTCATTAGAGACATTTGGCCTTGTTGACGGACCCGGAGTCAGATATATTGTTTTTTTGCAGGGATGCAGAATGAGATGTAAATTTTGCCATAATCCGGAAACATGGAGCATGGATGGAGGCGAGATGTGGACTCCTGAAGATTTGTTTAAAAGGGCATACCGGTATAAACCATATTGGATGAGAAACGGTAAATTAAACGGTGGAATAACCGTAAGTGGCGGAGAACCATTACTTCAGATTGAATTTGTTACAGAATTCTTTAAACTTGCAAAAGCAAAAGGCATTCATACAACATTAGATACATCGGCAAATCCATTTACAAGGGAAGAACCTTTCATAAGTAAATTTAACGAATTAATGAAATATACCGATCTTGTGATGTTAGATATAAAGAATATTGACAGAGAGGGTCATAAGAAACTTACCGGACAGACTGTTGACAACATTCTGGACTGCGCGAAATATTTAGATGAAATCGGTAAGGAGATGTGGATAAGACACGTTCTTGTTCCTGACACTTTTAATACAGGAGAAGCATTTTTCAGTAACAGGGATGAACAGCTTGAAGAACTGTCTAAGTTTATCGACACACTTCATCATGTATCAAGAGTTGAAGTTTTACCATATCACACACTTGGCATACAGAAGTGGGAAAATCTTGGAATACCATATTCACTTGAAGGCGTTGAACCTCCTACAAAAGAACAGATTGAAAATGCTAATAAAATTTTAAAAACAGATAAATATAATTAAAAATGAAAACCGTTAAAGTTGACAAACTTTAGCGGTTTTTTTCCTGAAAAATATAATAAAAAAGTATTACATTTTTTTATGAATTGTGCTATCATTTGAAACTGTGTATAAAAGAAGTCAAGAAAAGAGGTAGAAAAGCATGACTATAGCTCAGATAGCTGCCGTTGCAATTTTTTTACTGATGTTTGTACTTATTATAATGGATAAAATTGAACGTCATTATGTAACACTTGCGTGCGGCATTTTAACATTAGGTGTAGTGTTTGGACTTATTATGCACAATGGTAGTGCCATTGTAAATACACTCAATGTTAAAAGCATATTTACATCCAATTTCTGGTATTCCACCAAAGAAGAGGAATCATCCGGAATAAGCTGGTCTACAATAATTTTTATTGCCGGTATGATGATAATGGTTGAAGGAATGGCAAAAGCAGGCTTTTTCAGATGGCTGTGTCTTAAACTTGCCAAACTTGTAAAATACAAAACCATACCTTTATTTATTTCATTTATGATAATGTCAGCATTTCTTGCAATGTTCATCGACAGTATTACCGTAATTTTATTCCTTGCGGCAGTAACCGTAGAACTTGCAAAACTGCTTAAGTTTAATCCGATACCTATGATTTTGTCAGAAATATTCTGTGCAAATCTCGGAGGCTCGGCAACAATGTGTGGAGATCCACCTAACATCATAATCGGAACATCCTTTGGATATTCATTTTCAGATTTTTTAACAAATACTGGACTTATTGCAGGAATAAGCCTTATAATAGTAGTATTATATTTCTTCCTTGTTTACAGAAAGGAACTTATGAAAGGGTCAGAAGGACCTATTGACCCTGGTACACTTCCTGATCCTAAGGATGCCATTACCAATAAGAAAGAATTCATAGCTGCGTCTGTAATTTTTGGCTGTGCGGTTGTATTACTTGTAACACATGCACAGACACACCTTACTGTTTCTTTTATAGGAGCTGTAATAGCTATTATAACGTTATTGGTATTCTTTAAAGATGCACCAACCCTGTTGAAGAAGGTTGACTATAAGACTTTATTGTTCTTTGTAGGACTCTTTATGGTTGTAGGCGGTCTTGAACAGACAGGTATCCTTGTTAAGATTGCACACTTCATAGAAAAGGTAAGTGGCGGTAATCTTATGGTTATGGTTGCTATTATTATATGGGTATCTGCATTTGCAAGTGCATTTGTTGATAATATACCGTTTGCGGCAACAATGGTTCCCGTAATCAGAAACCTTGCGGCAACAATAGATCCAACGGGAAGTATGGGAGTGCTCCATACACTTGCATGGACATTGTCAATGGGTACTGATATCGGAGGAAGTGCAACTCCGATAGGCGCATCTGCTAATGTTGTAGGTACTTCTGTAGCAGCGAAGAATGGTCACATAATCGGATGGGGTAAGTATTGTAAAGCAGCAGCACCTGCTACTATTATAGTGGTACTTATTTCTATGATTGCGATTTTTATCAGATATTGCTAAAAGGGGGCACATTATGGACAAACAGGTTATTATTGCTATAAGCAGAGAGTACGGCTCAGGCGGACATGAGATAGCTAAGATAATAGCGGATGATATGGGACTTAACCTTTATGACAGAAGTCTGCTTGATGAAATTGCCAGAGAAAAAGATATTAAGATTGAATATCTTGAAAAGTACGACGAGAAACCAAAAAAAACATATCTTTCCAGAAGAGTCGGTGCATATACCAATTCTATAGAAGAAATAATTACCGAAATGCAGTTTGATTTTATAAGAGAAAAGGCTGCAAGCGGAGAGTCTTTTGTTATAGTAGGAAGATGTGCTGAAACTGTTCTTAAGGATAACAAGGGACTTATATCAATATTTGTTGTAGGCGACAAGGAATCTAAGATAGCAAGATTGCAGAGAGTATTTAATATCAGTAAAGAAGAAGCCGAGACTAAAAGAAGAAGACATGATAAGACAAGAAAGACTTATCATAACCGTCATTCTGATTTTAAATGGGGTGATTCAAGAAATTACGATATCTGCATTAACAGCAGCAAACTCGGCGAAGAACTTACCGCAAAGAGTCTTGAGAGATATATAGAAGACAGAATTAATAATATGTAACAAAGTATAAAAGAATTCCAAAAAAAAAATTTGGAATTCTTTTATTTTATGTGTTGACAAATATATATAGAAGTGATATTTTATGTTTAGAAAAAATATTAGCACTCCAATCCAATGAGTGCTAACAATAAAAGGAGGATATGGTTTATGGAAATGAATGAGAGAAAAATGAAAATTCTCAAAGCAGTTATTCAGAATTACCTTGATACCGGAGAGCCTGTTGGCTCAAGAACCATATCCAAGTATACAGATTTACAGCTTAGTCCGGCGACCATCCGTAATGAGATGTCAGATCTGGAAGAGATGGGTTATATAATCCAGCCTCATACTTCAGCCGGACGAATTCCTTCCGATGCAGGCTACAGATTATATGTAGATGATATGATGAAAGCGAAGGAGCAGGAACTTAATGAAAAGGAAAGCGAGCTTAATAAGCGTGAAGATCTTCTTTTCAAAAAAGTAGACAGAGTCGAAGAAATGCTTCAGAATGTGGCAAAGACACTGGCTGTCAATACTAATTATGCAACAATGGTAGCTGCTCCGGTCAAGAAAGGAAGAACAATTAAATTTATCCAGATATCACAGCTTGAACCGGGTAAGATTCTTGCAGTGCTGGTGCTTGAAGGCAATACAATTAAGAATACAATAATCGAGAATGAAACCGAGTTGAATTCAGAAAGCTGCCTTAAGCTTAATATTTTACTTAATACTTCTGTTAATGGACTTACACTTGAAGAAATTAATCTTTCAATTATATCCAGGATGACAGCCCAGGCAGGAGAATATGGTGTGCTGATTCGTGACATCCTTGATGCAATAGCCGTTACGGCAGGCAGCGAGGAGGACCTTCAGATATATACAAGCGGAGCTACGAATATTTTTAAATATCCGGAGCTTAGCGACAACTCCAAGGCAAGTGAGTTAATATACACACTGGAAGAGAAAAAGACTCTGGCCAATCTTGTGAATGACTCTCTTGAGACAGATGGTGACGGCGACATCAAGGTGTATATCGGTGAGGAGACACCGGTAGCCAGCATGAAGGATTGCAGTGTAGTTACTGCAACATACGAATTAAGTGATGGCGCTAAGGGAACAATTGGTATCATAGGCCCTAAGAGAATGGACTATGAGAAGGTTGTTGAGACAATGAAGACAATTAAGACACAGCTTGACGATGTGTTTAAAGATTAGAAAGGTGGCGAGAACGTGGCTGAGGAAAATAAGATGGATAATGAAGAGCTTCAGAAGGAAGAACCTGTAACGGATACAGAAGAAATTACAGAGGATACTGAAGAAGTGACTGAAACAGCCGAGACAGAAGAAACAGGTAATGAGGCTGAAGAAGGCAAGGGATTTTTCAAAAAGAAAAAAGACAAGAAAGACCAGAAGGATATTCTTATAGAAGAACTTAACGACAAATACAGAAGAACAATGGCTGAGTTTGATAATTTCAGAAAGAGAACTGAAAAAGAAAAAGCCGCAATGTATGAAATCGGAGCAAAGGACATAATCGAAAAGATACTTCCGGTCGTGGACAATTTTGAAAGAGGTCTTGCCACAATTCCTGAGGATGACAAGGCAACGCCTGTAGCCGAAGGAATGGATAAGATTTACAGACAACTCACAAAAATGCTTGAAGATGTCGGGGTTAAAGAGATAGATGCCTGCGGCAAAGAATTTAATCCTGATTACCACAATGCAGTGATGCATGTGGAAGATGAAGCATTCGGTGAGAATGAAGTAGCAGAAGTTTTACAAAAGGGATACACATATAGAGATACCGTTGTAAGACATAGTATGGTTAAAGTAGCAAATTAATATAAAGGAGATAATTATCATGGGTAAAATAATCGGAATTGACTTAGGTACAACAAATAGCTGTGTAGCAGTAATGGAAGGTGGTAAGCCGGTAGTTATAGCTAACACAGAAGGAATCAGAACAACACCTTCAGTTGTTGCATTTACAAAAACAGGAGAAAGACTTGTAGGTGATCCTGCAAAACGTCAGGCAGTAACAAATGCTGATAAGACAATTTCTTCTATTAAGAGACATATGGGCTCAGATTATAAAGTAACTATAGACGATAAGAAATATACACCACAGGAAATTTCAGCAATGATTCTTCAGAAACTTAAAAAAGATGCTGAGAGCTACCTTGGTGAAACAGTAAGCGAAGCTGTAATCACAGTTCCGGCATATTTCAATGATGCACAGCGTCAGGCAACAAAGGATGCAGGTAAGATTGCAGGTCTTGATGTAAAGCGTATTATTAACGAACCAACAGCAGCAGCACTTGCTTATGGTCTTGATAATGAAACAGAACAGAAAGTAATGGTATATGACCTTGGTGGTGGTACATTTGATGTATCTGTCATTGAAATTGGTGATGGTGTAATTGAAGTTCTTTCAACAAACGGTGATACACATCTTGGTGGCGATGACTTCGACCAGAAGATTATTGACTGGATGGTTTCTGAATTTAAGAAAGCTGAAGGCGTAGATCTTTCAACAGATAAGATGGCTCTTCAGAGATTAAAGGAAGCAGCAGAAAAGGCTAAGAAAGAGCTTTCATCTGCAACAACAACCAATATCAACCTTCCATTCATTACAGCAACTGCCGATGGTCCAAAGCATTTTGATATGAACCTTACAAGAGCTAAATTTGAAGAACTTGTACATGACCTTGTAGAAAGAACAGCAATTCCTGTTCAGAACGCTATGAAGGATGCAGGTTTAAATTACTCAGATATATCTAAGGTACTCTTAGTCGGTGGTTCAACCCGTGTACCATGTGTACAGGAAAAGGTTAAACAGCTTACAGGCAAGGAACCTAATAAGAGTCTTAACCCTGATGAATGTGTAGCTATAGGTGCTTCTATCCAGGGTGGTAAATTAGCAGGTGATGCAGGTGCAGGCGACATCCTTCTTCTTGATGTAACTCCACTTTCACTTTCAATTGAGACAATGGGTGGTATTGCGACAAAACTTATCGAGAGAAATACAACAATTCCTACAAAGAAGAGTCAGGTATTCTCAACAGCAGCAGATAACCAGACAGCCGTTGATATCAACGTACTTCAGGGTGAAAGACAGTTTGCAAAAGACAATAAATCACTTGGACAGTTCAGACTTGACGGTATTCCACCAGCAAGAAGAGGTGTTCCTCAGATTGAAGTTACATTCGATATCGATGCAAACGGTATTGTTAATGTATCAGCAAAAGACCTTGGAACAGGTAAGGAACAGCATATTACAATTACATCAGGCACTAATATGTCAGATGATGATATTGAAAAGGCTGTAAAGGAAGCAGCAGAATTTGAAGCACAGGATAAGAAACGTAAGGAAGGAATTGAAGCACGTAATGAAGCTGATTCAATGGTATTCCAGACACAGAAGGCCCTTGATGAAGTAGGCGATAAGATTTCAGGAAGCGATAGAGATGCCGTTGAAGCAGATCTTAATGCTTTGAAAGCTGTTATCGACAGAACAACACCTGAATCAATGACTGATGCAGATGTGGATGAAATTAAAGCTGCTAAAGATAAACTTATGAACAGTGCACAGACATTATTTGCAAAGCTTTATGAACAGGGACAGGGAGCTGCCGGAGCAGCAGGTCCTGACATGGGAGCCGGTGCAGGTCCTGATATGGGAAATAACTCAGGAGCAGCAGATGATGTTGTTGACGGAGATTACAGAGAAGTTTAATTTTTAGGATTATAAGATAAATGGTGCCTGCGGATCTTTTTCGCAGGCATCTGTGTGGAGGATTTAGTTATGGCAGATAAAAGAGACTATTACGAAGTCTTAGGTGTGTCAAAGGACGCTGACGAAGCAGCTATCAAAAAAGCATACAGAGTTCTGGCTAAGAAATATCATCCTGACACCAATCCCGGAGACAAAGAAGCTGAAGCAAAGTTCAAGGAAGCTTCTGAAGCTTATGCTGTTTTAAGTGATCCTCAGAAGAGACAGCAGTATGACCAGTTTGGTCACGCTGCATTTGAAAATGGCGGAGGAGCCGGCGGTGCCGGTGGCTTCGACTTTGGTGATATGGGTGACATATTCGGCGATATATTCGGTGACCTGTTTGGTAGTGGAAGAACCCGCAGAGGCGGTGGAAACGGACCAGTTAAGGGAGCGAATATACTTGCAAGCGTTAAACTTACATTCAAAGAAGCTATTTTTGGCTGTGAAAAGGAGCTGGATCTTAACCTTAAAGATACATGCACAAAGTGTAACGGTAGTGGTGCAAAGCCCGGAACTTCGCCTGTTACATGTTCAAAATGCGGAGGCTCCGGTCAGGTTGTTATGACCCAGCAGTCATTATTCGGTATGGTTAGAAATGTTACCGTATGTCCTGACTGTAAAGGCAAAGGCAAGATAATTAAAGAAAAATGTCCGGATTGCTATGGTACAGGTTATATTTCTAACAGAAAGAAAATTAAGGTCAGCATACCTGCGGGTATTGATAATGGACAGAGAGTAAGACTTGCAGGAAAAGGTGAACCGGGTATTAACGGTGGTGAAAGAGGAGACATTCTTGTTGAAGTAAGTATATCAAGAGATCCTGTTTTTGAAAGACAGGATATGAATATATACTCAACGGTACCTATTTCATTTGCGGATGCAGCACTTGGAAATACCATAAGGATAGCAACTGTTGACGGCGAAGTCGAATATGACGTTAAACCGGGAACACAGACAGACACTAAGGTTCGTTTAAGAGGAAAAGGTGTTCCTTCCATAAGAAACAGTCAGGTAAGAGGTGACCATTATGTTACACTCGTTGTAAAAGTACCTGAAAAACTTACAGAGGAACAGCGTGAAGCATTGATTAATTTTGATGCGGCTATGAATAATGGTATCAAACGCGAAGACAAAAAGAGAAAAAAAGGAATCTTTAAATAAAAATGCTTATTCTCAAGGCAGGTGTTTTTACCTGTCTCTGGGAATGGGCTTTTTTCAGCTTATTTAAGAATTATGAATTATCTGCCGTTACAGGCAGTCAGGAGAAATGTTTGAAATTCAGCAATGAACAGTTAAAAGCGATAGAATTCAATAAAGGAGCGTGTCTCGTTTTAGCAGGACCCGGAAGCGGTAAGACCACCGTTTTAACAGGCAGGGTAAAATATCTTATAGATAACTGCCATGTTAAGCCTTCCGAAATACTTGTTATTACATTTACAAAAGCCGCAGCTACAGAAATGAAAAACAGGTTTACGACACTCTGCGGCAGAAAACTTCCCGTTACGTTCGGCACTTTTCATGCCGTTTATTTTTCCATATTAAAATATGCTTATAATTACACGGTAGATAATATTATCAAGGATGAAGTGCGGGAACAGATAATAAAAGATGCGGTTGAAAGAAGTAATATCGAAACGGAAGATATTAATGAGACGATTAATCTTATTACCGGAGAAATAAGCCGTATTAAAACAGAAGGAATAGATATAGATGCTTACTACTCCACAAACTGTCCGCAGGAAGAATTCAAAAGTATATTCAGAAGATATGAAAGTGAATTAAAAAGGAAGAGGCTCATTGATTTTGATGATATGCTTTTGTACTGCAGGGAACTTTTTTTACAGAGAAAGGACATTCTTCTTAAATGGCAGCAGAGGTATAAATATATTCTTATAGATGAATTCCAGGATATCAATAAAGTCCAGTATGATGTAATCCGTATGTTAGCCGAGCCGGAGAGAAATATCTTTATAGTGGGAGACGATGACCAGAGCATATATGGTTTCAGAGGGTCAAGACCGGAAATTATGCTTAATTTTGAAAAAGATTATCCGGAAGCCGAAAAGATAATCCTTGATATTAATTATCGTTCAACCTCCAATATAGTTGATGCATCAGGTTATGTTATCAGAAATAATAAGGTCCGTTTTGACAAAAACATACATACAGATAATGAAAAGGGTGATAAGGTTGATATTATAGAGACTAATAATATCAATGAAGAATATGACAGAATTGTAAAAATAATAAGGAGTTTTGTGGATGCAGGAAAACAATATGCCGATTTTGCAGTTTTATTCAGAACTAATGTAACGGCAGCTCCCCTTGTCCGCAAATTTATGGAAAATAATATACCATTTGTACTTAGAGACGGAATTCCCAATATTTTTGAACATTGGATAGCAAAAGATATACTTACATATATGACATTAGCAGAGGGCGGAAGGAAAAGGGCTGATTTTATCCGTATAATGAATAAGCCATTAAGATATATCGGCAGGGATTATGTGACAGATTCTGAAGTTAGTTTTGACGAACTCGAAAAATATTATGAAGAGAAGCCATGGATGATTAACAGAATCAGAAAAATGGAAAGAGAACTTAATGTAATGTCCGATATGACCTGCTACGCTATGATAAATTACCTTAGAAAAGGCATAGGATATGATGACTATGTAAAAGAGTATGCAAAGAACCATAGTATTGAACCACAGGAACTTTTGGATATATTGGATGAGATAATGGAAAGCAGCAAAGATTTCATTAAGTTTGACGACTGGAGAGAATACATAGAAAAGTATACCGAAGAACTTAAAGAAAATCATACAAAGAGGGATTTAAAAGACTACGTTACAATGACAACCATGCACAGCTCCAAAGGTCTTGAGTATGATACGGTATTTATAATAGATGCCAATGAAGGCATAACACCTCATAAAAAAGCTGTTTTTGATGTGGATATAGAAGAGGAAAGGCGTATGTTTTATGTAGCTATGACAAGGGCAAAGAAAAAATTATACATATTCTGCCCTAAAGAAAGATATAATAAGTCACTGGAAACTTCACGTTTTGTAAATGAGATAATGAATAAAGAAAAAGCAAAAGGGTAAAATAATACCCCTGATATCGTATAAAAGGATATCAGGGGCGTTCTCTTTTCAATCTGCAGAAATACTTATTCTTCTTCGTCTTCTTCCACGATTTCATCAAATTCCATCTTGTCAAGAGCCTCGTCAAAGGCATCTGCAGCCATTTCGTATTCTGCATCGTCCTCTATATTCTCAAGATCAGGTTCGCCGTCCTCGGAGAGCTTGAAACGGTAAATAAATACTTCTCCGTTTTCTTCTTCTTCGCCGCCGAGTGGAAGAAGAGATATATATTCTCTATCACCTGCCTCAAAAATAGAAACAACTTCGCATTCTAATTCTTCGTCGTTGTCAAGAGTGAGTGTTACTGTTCCGTCAATAATATCTTCTCTGTTCATGTGTGTTCTCCTTAAAATTTATATATTTTATTGTATCAGATTGCGTAATTAATATCAATGAATATATGATGTTAATTTTTTTAATAAAAACACTTGAAATATTAAATAAAATAATGTATTATTGCATTGTTTAATGATAGTCGAAGGTGACATCAGGACGAGAGTTCTGTTGTCGCCTTTTTACGTTAGGAGGAACAGACTATGGATGATATCGATAAGAAAATAATTAATTTGTTACAGGAAAATGCAAGAATACCGTTAAAATCATTGGCAGAGCATGTATATTTATCTTCGCCGGCCGTATCCGCAAGGATAGAACACCTTGAAAGGGAAAATATAATCACAAGCTATGAAGCCCGGATTAACCAGACAAAGCTCGGATTCCACATTACGGCATTTATTAATCTTGAAATAATACCCACACAGAAGGACGAATTTTATCCTTTTATAAAAGCCTGTCCTAACGTAATTGAGTGTAACTGTGTTACGGGAGATTTTTCAATGCTTATAAAAGTTGCTTTTCCTGACACTATGAAACTTGACAAGTTTATTGGCAAACTCCAGAAATTCGGCAGAACAAGCACACAGATAGTTTTTTCTACCCCTGTTGAAAACAGAGGTATCAATGTATCGGATATTGCTTTTAATGCTGGATAAAATAGTGTATAATTATAGCTGATAATTTATACAACAGGAGTTTTCTAATGAATATCAGCAATTACAAAGTTATTCTCGCTTCCAATTCCCCAAGACGAAGGGAATTGTTATCACAGGTGGGAATAGAATATGAGGTTATACCTTCTGAATGTCAGGAGATAATAAGAGCAACAACGCCTGAAAAGGCTGTTATTCAGCTTGCACTTGACAAAGCAGCGGATGTGGCGGCAAAAGTACCTTACAATTCACTGGTAATAGGCGCCGACACGGTGGTTGTGGCTGACGGAATGATTCTTGGCAAGCCTGCTGACAAATCGACGGCGGTCGGGATGATTGACAGACTTCAAGGTAGGCAGCATAGCGTATATACAGGAGTAGCACTTATCTTTCACGGTGCAGACGGAGATATTGTTAAGAACTTCGCGTGTGAGACCAAAGTGTATGTATACGATATGACGAAAGAACAGATAGAAGCATATATTGATACAGGTGAATGTATGGATAAAGCAGGTGCTTATGGCATACAGGGCAGGTTTGCCGCTTATGTTGAGAAGATAGATGGCGACTATAACAATGTTGTGGGACTGCCGGTATCAAGGCTTATTCATGAAATAGACAATATGGAGGTATAAAGCTATGAAAATAGACGAAGTATGCTGTAAAGTATTTTTAAAAGAACAGGGAAAACTTTTTCCAAAGCCTGTGGCAGAAAGCTTGGAAGAAGCAATGGAATTCCTTGAAGAAATTATGGCTCAGGTATTTTCTTCAGAAAAGGAACTAAAAAAATATATTGAAGATGAAGGGATTGACCTGGAAGGTGACATAACTGATGAGTTAGAGGTCTTTAAACTCCCTGATGGAAGGTTTTTATATGTTGAAGCATAAGATAGCAGGGCTTTTAGCGGTATTAATCCTGCTTATAAGTGCTACGGGCTGTACCAATATAAGATTTACCACAGGTACCGGAAAGAACAGGTTTGCGGTCTGCGGTAATTACAGCATATCGGTACAGGCTGCCGATATTCTAATTTCCGAAAGAAAATATTCCTATGAGGATCTTTTTAATAATGAGATATGGAGCAGGTCTGTGGGTGATATGACCATGGAAGAATATCTTTTATCTGATATAAAGACTCTTGCAGGCAATGTGATATATCTTAATATGATGGCAGAGGATATGCAGATAAATCTTACCGGTGATGAGGAAGCGAGAATATCTGAATATGCAAAAGATTACGCAAAAGACAGTGGATTTGACAAAGCGGACGTAGAAGAACTGCTTCAGATGCTTTTGATTGCTGAGAAGTCTTTTTATGCGATGACGGAAGATGTGGATACCGAGGTAAGCACGGATGAAGCAAGAACCATATCGGTACAATATATGTTTTTTGCAGTTAATGATGATGTGACGGACAGAATGGCAGAGAACAAAGCATCAGAGGCATTACAGAAGATAGAAGATGGTACCGATTTTTTGGCACTGGCAGAAGAACAAAGCGATGACAGCATCCATAGCATGGAATTTTATAAAGGTATATATGATAAAGACTTTGAGACTGCCGCATATAAGCTTGAGACAGGCCAGGTAAGTTCTGTTGTTGAGACAGAGTATGGTTATTATATAATAAAATGTATAAATGACAACATTGAAAGCGATACAGCGAAAAGAAAATCCGAGATTGTTCTAAAAAGGAGAGAAGAACTTTTTGCAGATAAGTTCAGACAGCTTGCAGAGAAAAAAGATATTCTTTTTAATGAAAAATATCTGAAAAAGATTGATATTGGTAGCATAAAAGCCGGTTCCGGGGAATTAAACAAAATTTTGTTAGCACTCAAATAAAATGAGTGCTAATTTTTTCTTGACTTTGGAAAACATTAGTATTACTATATCTTTCAGAAGAAATTTTATTATAAGGAGTGATTTTAAATGGCAACAGAACATGGAAATCTTTCAATAAACAGCGATAATATTTTCCCAATAATTAAGAAGTGGATGTATTCAGATCACGATATTTTTTTCAGGGAATTAATTTCAAATGGATGTGATGCGATTACCAAGCTTAAGAAATTAGCTCTTATGGGTGAATATAATGAACCGGATGACATTAAATATAACATTAATGTAAAGGTCAGTTCCAAGAATAAAACAATTACATTTACTGATAACGGCCTTGGTATGACGGCGGAAGAAGTTACTGAATATATTAACCAGATTGCTTTTTCCGGAGCAGAGGCCTTCCTTGAAAAATATAAGGACAAGACTAATGAAGACCAGATTATAGGACATTTCGGACTTGGCTTTTATTCTGCATTTATGGTTGCTGAAAAAGTAACTATCGATACTTTATCATATAAAGAAGGTTCAAAGCCTGTACATTGGGAATGCGAAGGCGGAACTGAATATGACATGGGCGACGGCAATAAGGATACAGTAGGTACCACAATAACTTTGTATCTTAACGAGGACAGCACAGAATTTGCTAATGAGTTCAGAGCCAAAGAAGTAATCGATAAGTATTGTTCGTTTATGCCTTATGAGATATATCTTGATAACGAAGACGATACAGAAGAAAAGACACAGATGATTGACAAGGACGAGCTTCTTGATACAGATACAATCATTGAAACAGTTAAAAAAGAAGCTAAACTTGAAGAACAGGAAGACGAGGACGGCAATAAGAAGATGGTAGAGGTTGAACCGGCTACAGAGAGATATAAGATTGCCAAAAGACCTGTTTCATTAAGTGATACAACTCCTCTTTGGACAAAGCATCCTAACGACTGTACGGATGAAGAATATAAGGAATTTTACAGAAAAGTATTCCACGATTATAAAGAACCTTTGTTCTGGATTCATCTTAATATGGATTATCCTTTTAACTTAAAGGGCATTTTATACTTCCCTAAGATTAACATAGAATTTGAGTCAGCAGAAGGTATTATTAAGTTATATAACAATCAGGTATTCGTTGCTGATAACATCAAGGAAGTAATTCCTGAATTCCTTATGTTACTTAAAGGCGTTATTGATTGTCCTGATTTGCCTCTTAACGTATCAAGAAGTGCACTTCAGAACGATGGATTTGTTAAGAAGATATCAGAATATATTACTAAAAAAGTAGCCGACAAGCTTTCAGGAATGTGCAAGACCGATAAGGAAAGTTACGAAAAATACTGGGATGACATCAGCCCATTCATTAAATTCGGTTGCCTTAAGGATGATAAATTCTGTGACAAGATGAAGGATTACATTCTTTTCAAGAACCTTGAAGGCAAGTATTTAACACTTCCTGAGTGCCTTGAAGAGAATAAAGAAAAACATGAAAACAAAGTATTTTATGTTACCGATGAAATTAAACAGGGTCAGTACATTAAGATGTTTAAAGATGCGGGAATTGATGCGGTTATTCTTAAACACAGCATTGATCAGCCATTCATCACACATCTTGAACAGAAAAATGAAAATGTCAAATTCTTAAGCATTGATTCTGATTTGTCTGAGACATTTAAAGAAGAAACATCTGAAGAAGATTTAAGTAAGGCAGGAGAAGAGCTTGCAGAAGTATTCAAGAAAGCCCTTAACAACGACAAGCTTACCGTTAAAGCAGAAAAGCTCGTTGATAAGAATATATCTTCAATGATTACCGTTAATGAAGAATCAAAGAGAATGGCAGATATGATGAAGATGTATGCTTCTTCAGGTATGGATATGTCAATGTTTGGCGAGACGGGAGAGACACTTGTGCTTAACCTCAATAACGAACTCGTTAAATATGTACTTGACAATCCACAGAGTGATAATGTTACAATGATATGTGAGCAATTATATGATCTGGCTAAGCTTAGTCATGAGCCACTTAAGCCTGAACAGATGACTGCTTTTATTGCAAGAAGTAACGAGATATTGAAACTCCTTGCAAAATAACATTTTTGCAGGATATATATGAACAATAATAATGAGACAGAAGATATAGAATATCTTGATATAGACCTTGATGAGTCCGAAACTGAATTTATGGTGGATTCAAGCAACGATAATTCAGAAGAGATTAAGAAATATAATGCTGAGAAGAAAAGGCATATTGTTAAAGAAATATTCACTTATGTTATGATAATTGCCATAGCATTTGGAATAGCATTTATCCTTAATAAGTTCATTATAATTAATGCACACGTTCCTTCATCGTCGATGGAGTCTACAATTAATACAGGTGACAAGCTTATCGGATTCAGGCTGGCATATCTTTTTAAAGAGCCTGAAAGAGGAGACGTGGTAATATTCAGGTATCCTGACGATGAGAGCCAGATATTCATAAAGCGTGTTATCGGACTTCCCGGTGATAAGATAGAGATTGCCGATGGCAGGCTTATTATCAACGGAGAGGCTATGGTTGAAGATTATGTCAAAGAACCGATGACGGGCAGCTTCGGACCGTATGAGGTTCCCGAAGGATGCTACTTTATGTTAGGCGATAATCGTAATATTTCACAGGATTCAAGGTATTGGAAAAACACTTATGTCAGCAGGAAAAATATTCTTGCGAAAGCATGGTTCAGGTATTCGCCTTCATTTACAAAAATTCAATGATTATCGGCACACCGGATATATATCCGGTGTGCTTTTGCGGTAAAAAGACATTGCAGGGACTATTGGATAATACATGGCCTTGTACTTATGTACCATAAGCATGGTACTGATTTACTATTTATTTTTTATACAAAATAATACATAATATGATTATATTAAGAGAGTGAGAAATTATGGATTTAAAAGATTTTAACTATGATCTGCCGGAGGAGCTTATAGCACAGGACCCTCTGGAGGACCGTTCTTCCTCAAGACTTATGGTATTACATAAGGATACCGGTAGTATTGAACACAAGATATTCAGAGATATAATTGACTATCTCAATCCCGGAGACTGCCTTGTAATCAACGATACTAAGGTAATTCCAGCCAGACTTATGGGCATTAAGGAAGATACGGGTGCAGCTATAGAAGTTCTGCTGCTTAAGCGTAATGCGGATGATGTATGGGAATGTCTTGTAAAGCCCGGTAAGAAAGCAAGAACCGGTGCAAGAATTGTATTCGGTGAAGGACTTCTTGTCGGAGAGATTGTGGACGTTATAGAAGACGGCAACAGAATGATTAAGTTCCATTACGAAGGTATTTTTGAAGAGATACTTGATAAGTTAGGACAGATGCCGCTGCCTCCTTACATTACACATAAGCTTCAGGATAAGAACAGATACCAGACAGTATATGCCAGAAATGAAGGCTCAGCAGCGGCACCTACAGCCGGATTGCATTTTACAAAGGAGCTGCTTGAAAAGATTAAAGAAAAAGGTGTTAATGTAGTCAGCATTACATTGCATGTGGGCCTCGGAACTTTCAGACCTGTGAAGGTTGATAAGATAGAGGAACACCATATGCACACGGAGACTTTTAATATATCAAAGGAAGCGGCAGATACAATTAACAGAACCAGAGCCGCAGGAGGACGTGTAATCGCAGTGGGAACCACAAGCTGCAGGACACTTGAGTCAGCAGCAGCGGATGACGGCACAATACCTGCCAGATCCGGAGACACGGATATTTTCATATATCCGGGCTACAAATTTAAGGCTATTGACTGCCTTATTACTAATTTTCATCTTCCTGAATCAACGCTGATAATGCTTGTTTCGGCACTTGCAGGAAGAGATAATATTATGAACGCATATGAAACTGCAGTCAAAGAAAGATACAGATTTTTCAGTTTCGGTGATGCAATGTTTATCTGCTAGGAGGTTAATATGGACACTGGTAATCAGGAAAAAAGATGGGCAAAACGAATGGATATTGATGCCAGAATCAAGCTCAAGTCAGTTAAGAATAACAGAAATATCCACTTTGATGTTAATAAAGAAGAAATGGAAGTTGAGGTAACCAACATTTCCAAGGGTGGAATGGGATTTAAGACAGAAGAGTTTCTTCCCCTTAACTCATATTACGAAGCTAAGGTCGTATTATGGACAAGAGAAAGTTTTGACGCCATCATTGAAATTGTAAGAATGGAAAATGACGGAACTGATGAGAAGAATACATACGGATGCCGTTTTGTTGGCTTGAGTCCCGCAGAACAGTTTAAAATAGACGTATATCAGATTGTCAGTGAGACATCATTTAATTGACATGGTAATAATGCTGTGTTAAAATCACATCAGTAAAAGGCTTAGAAGGTGCATAGTAGGTGACCTTGCGGTTTAACAGAGATGATATGTCATTGGCTGAGAACATATTTTATACTATGGAAGCTGAATTTTCACACCGGAGCCGTATCTTTGAAGTACGTAGTATGTGTAGGAGATAACGTTGATGCGCGTTAAGCATATAAGAGCGTCTGCATTGCAGGAACTATGGGTGGTACCGCGGAATTTTTCGTCCCAGTTCAGAATATTCTGGACCGGGACTTTTTTTATACAGATTCCGGATTCAGAGAAAAAAATGGAGGTAAATCTTTTTATGAATGAAAGATTAGAAAACATCAGACAGGAAATATCAGATGGTGTTAAATCATTAACTAATTCAAAGGAAGTATATGAATTTAAGAAAAAATATATGGATTCAAAAGCAGGCAAAATAGGCCAGCTTATGAAAGAAATGAAAAATATACCGCCTGAGGAAAGGGCAGCCTTCGGTAAGGGCGTCAACGAACTTAAAGAGTGGGCACTTAATAAGTTCGGCGAAATTGATTCAAAGATGAAGGAACTTGAACTGAAAATTAAATACAAATCAGAAAAGATAGACGTAACAATGCCTGCAAAGAAAATTGAGACAGGTAATCTTCATCCTATAACACAGATGAAAAATGAACTTATAGATGTATTCGCAGGTATGGGTTTTGAAATTTATGAGGGAACAGAAATTGAGAATGATTATTATAATTTTACAGCCCTCAATACACCAAAGGATCATCCGGCAAGAGATATGCAGGATACATTTTATCTTTCACCTGAATTCCTTTTAAGGACACAGACATCTGCGGGACAGATTCATGTAATGGAAAGCAAGAAGCCTCCTATTAAGATTCTGTCACCGGGCAAAGTATTCCGTTCCGATGATGATGCAACACATTCACCAATGTTTTCGCAGATGGAAGGACTTGTTGTTGATGAAAAAATCACACTTTGTGATTTAAAGGGCATGCTTGATGTTTTTGTTAAAAAAGTATACGGAGAAGGAACAACCACAAGACTCCGTCCTTCATATTTCCCATTCACAGAGCCATCCGTAGAAGTTGACTGCAGCTGCTTTGAATGTGGCGGTAAGGGATGTAAACTTTGTAAAGGAACAGGCTGGATAGAGATTCTCGGTGCAGGTATTGTTAATAAAAAAGTTCTTGAAAACTGCGGAATTGATTCCGATAAGTACAGCGGACTTGCATTCGGTATCGGTATTGAAAGAACAGCTATGCTTAAATATGGCATTAACAATATCAAACTTCTGTTTGAGTCAGATTTAAGAGTATTAAAACAGATTGATAATAATTAGGAGGACGAAACGATGTTAGCACCTTTAAGCTGGTTAAAAGATTATGTAGATATAGATATTGAACCTCATGAACTTGAGAAAAAATTGTTTTCATGCGGATTTGAAGTAGAAGAACTTATTGAAGTGGGCAAGGACATAAGTAATGTAGTAGTAGGTTATGTTAAAGAGTGTGAACCTATTCCTGACACACACCTTAGTCTTTGTAAAGTAGATGCAGGTGAACACGGAACCTTTCAGGTATGTTGTGGAGCGGACAATGTTAAGGCAGGCGGCAAATATCCTCTTGCTTTAGTGGGCGCAACAGTATATATGACAGCCAAGGATCATAAGACTGTGGAAGGCGTAATGACAATCAAAAAAGGCAAGCTCCGTGGTTATGAATCAGAAGGTATGCTTTGTTCAGGCGTTGAACTCGGAGTGTCCGGGAACATGTATCCGGGAGCAGATTATAACGGACTTTTAGTGCTTCCTGAGGATGCAAAGACAGGTTCTGACGTTAAACCTGTTCTCGGACTTGACGACTGGATTTTTGATATTGCAATAACAGCCAACAGACCTGACTGCCAGAGCATTATCGGTATTGCAAGGGAAATTGCGGCTGTACTTGACAAAGAATTTAAGATGCCTGACTTAAGCTATACACCATCGGGTGAAGTTAAAGAAGGCTTCAAGGTTGACGTAAAGGCAAACGACCTTTGCCCAAGATATATAGCCTGCTATGTATCCGATGTAAAAATCAAAGAAGCACCTCTCTGGATGAAGAGAAGGCTCGCATTGACAGGCATGGATTCAATTTCCAATATTGTTGATATTACCAACTATGTATTAAAAGAGTTTGGACAGCCAATGCACGCATTTGACTGTAATTACCTTGAGGGTAATGAAATAAATGTAAGACGTGCCGCTGACGGAGAGAAGATTGTGACACTGGATTCACAGGAATATGAGCTTAACAGCAATAACCTTGTAATCTGTGACGGAGTTAAGGCTGTGGCACTTGCCGGTGTTATGGGAGGACTTAATTCCGAGATAAGAGATACGACATCGGCTGTTATGTTTGAAAGTGCAAAATTTGCAAGGGACAATATAAGAAAAACTTCAAGAGCACTTGGAAAGCAGTCTGATGCAGGTTCAAGATACGAAAAAGGTGTTGATGAATACTCAACAGTCAACGGAATGAAGAGAGCACTTCATTTAATCGAGGAACTTGGCTGCGGTAAAGTATCATCAACTTATATAGATGTTAATACGGGTAATTCAATTGAACCAAAAGAAATGAAAGTATCCCTTAAGAGAGTTAATGATGTACTTGGTATTGAGGTGCCTGAAAACGAAGTAATGAGAATAATGAAAAATCTTAACTTTGCACCTTCAATTAACGGAGACGAGCTTACAATAATGGTTCCTGCATACCGTGAAGATATGGAATCATACCCTGATGTGGCAGAAGAAGTAATCCGCATGTACGGATATGAACACGTTATCCCTACATTTATGCCTGATGCCAAGGTAACAATGGGTGGAATTAACAGCAGGCAGAGAAAAGAACTTAAATTAAAGAAAGCTATCTGTGCCACAGGTGCTTATGAATGTATTCATTATTCATTCTTTTCACCATCAGACCTTGATTTATTAAAACTTTCTGAGGATGCACCTGAAAGAAAAGCAATAAGACTTATCAATCCTATCAATGAAGATTTATCTTTAATGAGGACAACACTTGTTCCTTCAATGCTTAATGCAATTTCAAGGAATCAGAAGAAAGGTAATCTTGAAGGCAGACTCTTTGAAATTGCCAAAATATTCATACCAAAGGAATTACCTCTTACGGATTATCCTGATGAGAGAGATACTCTTTGCGTAGGAGTTTTCGGCCAGAATGAAGATTTCTTCACTTTAAAAGGAATTGCAGAGACGGTTGCGGACACATTCCTTCTTGATTTTGAATATGAAGCAGCGGAAAAATCATTCCTTCATCCATATCAGACAGCAGTAATAAAGTGCGAGGGTGAAGAAATAGGTTATCTCGGAAAACTTGCTTATGATATAGCCGATAAGCTTGACCTTAGAAACGATGCCTATGTAATGCAGATAGACCTTGCAAAGCTGGCAAAATGGAATGATAAGAAGGCTGTTTTTAAACCTCTCCCAAAATTTGCTGAGGAATCAAGAGACTTAGCCCTTGTCATGACAAAAGATATTACCTGTAAACAGGTAGAGGATGTAATCGGACAGTCATGTAATTATATTAAGAATATCAGACTCTTTGATGTATATGAAGGAGCCGGAATTGCGGATGATAAAAAGAGTATGGCATTTACAGTTGAGTTCTGCCCTAAAGATGAAGCATTTGAAAGTGATTCCGTAGACCATTTTGTAAATAAAATACTTAAGAATCTTAAAAAAGAACTGGATATCGATTTAAGAAGCTAAATTTGTATAAAATGTATGATTTTTACCGCTTTCTATTGTAAAAAATGTTAAAAAGTGATAATATTAGCCTAAATTAACAGTTTGGAGGGTGGATTATGAAAATCACAGAAAAATCATATATCAACAGGTTTGCGATATTGTGTCATGTGATAACGGCAGTTGTGTTATTTGCTGCATATACTATTGAATTTTTTAACGGTTCGAGGACATTATCGTATTATGCTATTTTTTCAGGTGCATGTCTTGCCCCTGTCATAGCAGAAGTAATTATCTACAAAGTGAACAAGGAAAGTGGACTTGTAAAGCACATAATGTCAATCTGTTATGGAGGATTATATGTATTCGCTGTCATGACTTCCACAAGTTCAATGGCATATACATACGCTTTCCCTATGTACATGGCAATTATCCTTTATATGGATATCAGATGCTGTGCACTTATTGCCACAGGCGGACTTGTGGCCAATGTCATATATGTTGTCAGGTATGCTATGAATGCAGGTTATTCGGCAGCAGAATTGCCTGATATGGAGATAAGAATAGCTGCAATGGTTCTTACCGGTGTATTTATGATTCTCACATGTGCTGCTGTGCGTAAAGTTAATAAGTTCAAACTTGAACAGATACAGGAACAGAGTGACGAGACAAGTAAGATGTCAGTCAAGGTACTTGCTGCAACGGACAAGATGACGGAATACATTCAGGAGACAGCAGGGAAGATGGAAAAGCTCGGTGAGTCTGTTGAACATATACATGATTCAATGAGTCAGGTATCAACAGGAAGCAATGAGACCGCTGAGGCTGTACAGACTCAGATGGAAAGAACAGAGCAGATACAGGAACATATTGTCAAGGTTCGTGATGCAGTAGAACAGATTGAGAAAAATATTACCGATACTTCCGGTAAGGTTGATGAAGGCAGACATCATATGGCGGTATTATCAGAACAGGTTGATAAATCGATGGATGCCAACAGCCGAGTGCTTGAGAAGATGAAGGTGCTCACTGAATATACCAATAAGATGAATACCATCATAGAGACAATTACAAGTATTGCCAACAGCACAGGAATGCTTGCACTTAATGCAAGTATTGAAGCAGCAAGGGCAGGAGAGGCCGGACGAGGATTTTCTGTTGTGGCGACAGAGATTTCAGGACTTGCAAGCCAGACAAAGGATGCAACCGTTAATATTACAGAACTTATTAAAAATATTAATACAGAGTTCAATTCTGTTAAGTCGGCAATAGAAGTTGTTGCCGAAAGCAATAAGGTTAATGCCGAGAATACTAAGATTGTAACAGACAGTTTTGGCAGTATCTCAACCGGAGCCGATGACGTAGAGCTTAAGACAAAGGAACTCAGGGAAATTGTTAAGAACCTTGAAACCGCTAATGCAGATATTGTAGAAAATATCCAGACAATATCCGCTATTACAGAAGAAGTATCCGCACATGCAGGAGAGACTTGCGAAGCATGTGAAGGCAATATCGCACTTGTATCAGACGTTGAGAAGATTGTAAACAGTCTTAACGGAGAAGCGGATAACCTCAATTCAATTAAAAGGTAATTAGAACAGATTTATAATAAAAAAGCGTCCGTATGGGCGCTTTTTTTGGTATATGTTGAAATTTTATGTCTTGTTGCAAATAAAGCAGGTATTTGATATAATCAATTAAATTAAGATTTAACAGAGGAATATTATGTCAGTAAATTACAAAGAATTCGGAAAAAATAAAGATAATAACAATATAGTTCTTATAACTCTTACCAATGAAAATGGATATGCCATGGGTGTAACCAATCTCGGAGCTTCGCTTGTGTCTTTTTGTGCAAAAGATAAATCCGGCAGTTTCAGGGATGTTGTGCTTGGATTTAAATCAGGTGAATATTACGAACGTTATAATTTTGATGCAATGGGAAGTACAGTCGGACGTAATGCCAACAGGATAAGCAACCATTCTTTTGAGTTGAATGGTATCAGATATGAACTGGCAGAGACATATCAGGGAGCTAATATTCACAGCGGACCTGATTTATACGGTAAAAGGCTTTGGGATTACGAAGTGAAGGAAGATGATAACGGAAGTTATGTAAAGTTCAGTCTTTTAAGTCCTGATATGGACCAGGGAATCCCCGGTAATCTGGAGATTGCGGTTACATATATGCTTACAGCCGATAACAGCATGCAGATTATTTATGAAGGCGTAAGTGATAAGGACACGATAGTTAATATGACAAATCACGGATATTATAATCTTAACGGACACGGCTGCGGTAATATTGATAATCATTTATTATATATTAATGCAGATTCGTTTACATACAGTGAAGATGGTAATGTTGCCAATGATACGGTACGATCTGTTACGGGAACAGCATTTGATTTCAGAAATATGAAGAAGATAAAGGAATGTCTTGAATCCGATTTTGAACCTGTGGTTTCAAAACATGGCCTTGACCATAATTTCTGTCTGAATAATAATTCACACCATGCCGTAAGACTTGAAAGTGAAGAGTCGGGAATTGCCCTTGACGTATATACGGACAGACCGGGCATACAGATATACACCGCCAGCCGTATGAATATTACAAAAGGCGGCAAGGATAATAAAGTTTACGGAAACAGAGGCGGTATTGCACTTGAGACACAGTTTTATCCCGATGCAGTCAACCATAAAGAATTTTTATCGCCGGTAGTGAAAGCAGGAATGCATTTCCGTTCGGTAACAGAGTACAAATTTTCGCTTATAGGAGAAAAATAATGAAAGAAAATCAGTTTTTTGCCATGATGTCAAGAATGAAATATATCAACAGATGGGGGCTTATGCGCAATACATATAATGAGAACATATGTGAGCACAGCCTTCAGGTGGCTATGATTGCACATGCCCTCGGAGTTATAGGCAATACATATTTTAATAAGAATATCAATTCAGACCGTCTTGCCATAATGGGAATGTATCATGACAGTACGGAAATTATTACCGGAGATATGCCAACCCCTGTTAAATACTACAGTCCGGTTATAAGAAATGCTTATAATGATGTTGAAAAAGAAGCAAAGGACCAACTGCTTGCAGGAATACCGGAGGAAATGCAGCCTGTTTATGCACCATTGCTTTTAGATACAGAAGAAGAAAGAGAATTGTGGAAGTATGTCAAGGCAGCGGATAAGATATCAGCTTACATCAAATGCATCGAAGAAGGCAGAATGGGTAACAGAGATTTTGAAAAAGCAGGAGAATCCATAAAAGACATAATTAATGATATGGGTATGGATGAAGTGGATTTTTTTATGGAAAAATTTATACCGGCATATATGATAACCCTTGATGAAACCAGATAAGGAGCAGTGTTCATGATTGGCAGAGAAGACCAGTTAAAAAGTCTTAACCAGAATTATTCATCATCTAAAAGTAATCTGATGATACTCTACGGAAGACATGGAACGGGTAAGACGACTCTTATTAAAGAATTTATCAAAGACAAAAAGTCCTTTTACTATAAGGCTGTTGCTGCGGATGATTTTGAACAGAACATAATGTTTGGCAGGGCAGCAGATGTAAAGTCAGACTCATATTACGAGATTATGAAGACACTCCGTGACAGAGGCATAATGTTTTTTGTTGTGGAAGAATTTCATAATATTATAAAGACGGACAGTGATTTTATGGCAGATGTATCAAGACTTGTCAGGGATGAGCCTAAAGTCATGGTTATCCTTAGCTGTTCCTCTGTGGCATGGGTTGAAAATTCAATGGTAAAGGCAATGGGAAACTATGCTTTTAGTATTAATGCTTTTATGAAATTAAAGGAATTCAGCTATTCTGATTTTATCAACAGATTTCATAATACTGAACCGCGGGAACTTTTATACATATATGCCATAACAGGCGGAAATCCGGGTTATGTTGACAGGTGGAATGAAAACATCAGCATTAAAGAAAATATATGCAGGCTGTTCCTGACGGACAAAGGCGCATGGTATAAAGAAGCTCTGAATTATGTAAAAGACGAATTCAGGGAAATATCGGTATATAATACCATTTTGTCATGCCTTGCCATGGGCAGAAATAAATTAAATGACATACATGAGTATACAGGATATGGCAGGGATAAGATAAGTGTGTACCTTAAGAATCTGATTGCAAGGGAAATTGTTGAAAAAATATTTTCCTATGATGTATTTGGCAGTGAAAATACAAGAAAAGGGCTGTACAGAATACAGGACAGCTTTATTGAATTCTGGTACAGATATATCTATCAGGACTGGAGCAGAATAGATGTAACAGAGCCTCATGAATTTTATGACAGCCACATTGAAAACCGGCTTGAAGAATTCGTAAAAAATGCATTTATCAGAATAGCGGGAGAAATGCTTGAAATTCTGGGTGATATGCATAAATTGCCTTTTGAAGCTGTCAGAAAGGGAAGCTGGTATGGCAAAAACGGTGATATCCACCTTATATTTGAGGACAAAGACGGCAATGACATTATAGGTCAGGTATATGTGGATGACAGAAAAGTATGCATGGCAGATTTTGACAGGCTTCGTGAGAACGTGCAGCTTGCAGGAATTAACGGCAGGTTCTATTACCTGTTTTCAATTAACGGATTTTCCGATGATTTGAAAGCTGCTAATATAGCGACAATCGGAATCGAAGAATTATAGGTGACAACATGAAAAGTTTATATATTGCAGAAAAACCGAGTGTGGCACAGGAATTTATGAAAGCTCTCGGAGAGAATCCGCAGCGCAGGGACGGTTATTCTGAATCGGATGATGCGGTATTTACATGGTGCGTGGGACATCTTGTAACGATGAGTTATCCCGCCGAATATGACGCCTCGCTTAAAAGGTGGAGCATGGATACCATTCCTTTTATACCAACGGAATGGAAATACGAAATTATCCCTGCAGTTGCAAAACAGTTTAATATAGTGGCAGGTCTTTTAAACAGGGATGACGTGGATAAGATATATGTCTGCACCGACTCGGGACGTGAAGGAGAATACATATACCGCCTCGTTGAACAGATGGCAGGAGTTCACGGCAAAAAAAGACTTCGTGTGTGGATTGATTCCCAGACAGAGGAAGAGATAAAAAGAGGCGTAAGAGATGCAAAGGATTTGTCGGAATACGATAATCTGTCAGAAGCTGCTTATCTGAGAGCCAAGGAAGATTACCTGATGGGAATTAATTTTTCAAGAGTACTGACACTTAAATACGGTCAGTCAATATCTTCATTTTTCAGGCAGAATAACAGAACCGTTATTGCGGTAGGCCGTGTGATGACCTGTGTGCTTGGAATGGTGGTAAGAAGGGAAAGAGAGATAAGGAATTTTGTGAAAACACCGTTTTACAGGGTGGTTGCCACACTTTTGCTGTCAGAAGACAAAAGTTTCGATGCTGAGTGGAAAGCGGTGGAGGGTTCAAAATATTTTGAATCACCGAAACTCTATAAAGAAAACGGCTTTAAAGAAAGAAAAGACGCAGAAGAACTTATAAATATATTATCGGAAAACAAGCCGGTTACAATGGAAGTGATATCCATTGAACGTAAAACCGAAAATAAACAGCCGCCGCTTCTATATAACCTTGCGGAATTACAGAATGACTGCTCAAAGTTTTTTAAACTGAGCCCGGATGAGACACTTAAGCACACACAGGAGTTATACGAAAAAAAACTTGTAACATATCCCAGAACCGATGCCAGAGTGCTTTCAACGGCGGTTGCGAAGGTGATTGACAAAAATATAACAGGTCTTAGGAATATACCTGAGTACAAGGAATTTGTGGAAGAAATCCTTGCAGCAAAGTCATACGAGGGAATCGCAAAGACAAGGTATGTCAATGATAAACAGATAACAGACCATTATGCCATTGTTCCCACAGGACAGGGCTTTAACAATCTCAAAAATCTGTCAGCTACGTCAAAAGCCGTATATTATGCCATAGTCAGAAGATTTTTAAGCATATTTTATCCAGCGGCTGTATATAAAAAGATATCAATAGCATTAAGACGTGATACGGAGAGTTTTTTTGCCTCGTTTAAAGTTCTTGAAAAAGAAGGTTATCTGAAAGTTGTAAACAGCTTCAGAAAATCCAAGGCAGATGGCGAAGAAACAGAGGAAGAAAAGTATGACGGAGCCTTTCTTGATAAACTCAAAGGCCTGAAAAAAGGCAGTATTCTTGATGTCAGCGGCTTTAATGTAAAAGAAGGAGAGACATCACCGCCAAAGAGATATAATTCCGGTTCGATGATTCTGGCAATGGAAAATGCAGGACAGTTAATAGAAGATGAAGAACTCCGTGCCCAGATTAAAGGAAGCGGTATCGGAACCAGTGCAACAAGAGCTGAGATTCTCAAAAAACTTGTGGACAAAAAATACATTAACCTTAATAATAAGACGCAGATAATTACTCCGTCACAACTGGGAGAAATAGTATACGATGTGGTAGATAATTCAATTAAGAGACTCTTAGATCCAAGACTTACCGCAAGCTGGGAAAAAGGGTTGACAGGAGTGGCAGAAGGTAATATAAGTACAGATGAATATCTGTTAAAATTGGAAGCTTTTATTTCTAAGAATACAACGATGGTTAAATCGCTTAATAATGAATATTCTTTAAGACAGTATTTTAACCGGACTATAGAATATTATAAAAAATAGGAGGCCTATACTATGTGTGGAATAGTTGGTTACGTTGGAAAAAAACAATGTACGGATATATTAATCGGTGCATTATCAAAGCTCGAATACAGAGGCTATGATTCTGCGGGAATTGCCGTATTTGAGAATAATAAAATTAAAGTAGAAAAGTGTCAGGGCAAACTTGAGAACCTTATCAATAAAATTAAAGAAGAAGGTAAGCCTTCAGGAACCTGTGGGATAGGACATACAAGATGGGCAACCCATGGAGAACCATCCGATATTAATTCCCATCCACATGGTAACAAAAGGGTATCAATTGTACATAACGGAATAATTGAGAATTATATGAAGATAAAAGAATTTCTTATTGACCAGGGATATGGTTTTGAAAGTGAAACCGATACCGAGACAGTAGCGAAGCTTCTTGATTATTATTATGACGGGGATCCTGTAGATACAATTATCAAAGTACTTGCAGAGATTGAAGGCTCATACGCACTGGGAATTATGTTCAGGGATTTCCCTGACAGGATATTTGCGGTACGCAAAGACAGTCCGCTTATAATCGGGCTTTCTGACGAAGAGAATTTCATAGCATCTGATATGACTGCCATACTTGAATTTACGAAGAATTATTATCTTCTTGAACAGAATGAAATAGCAACTATTACCAAGGATGGTGTTACGATATGTGATGTGCATAAAGAACCTGTAAAGAAGGAAATACAGGTGGCTGACTGGGATGCAGATGCTGCACAGAAAGGCGGATATGAGCATTTTATGCTTAAAGAAATACATGAGCAGCCTACAGCCATTAAGACAACAATCACACCGAGGATTCATGAAGGAATGGCAGATTTCTCAGAATGCGGACTTACAGATGAGATACTTGCCGGATATGACAATATCTTTGTTGTTGCCTGCGGTACCGCAATGTATGCAGGAATGGTAGGAAAATATATAATTGAAAAAGTAGCAAGAACAAGAGTAACGGTTGATATGGCATCGGAATTCAGATACAGGGATCCTATAATCGGTAAAAAAGATCTTGTCATACTAATATCACAGTCAGGAGAAACAGCAGATACAAGGGAAGCAATGAACATTGCCAAGGCAAAAGGAGCAACAACACTTGCACTTGTTAATGTAAAAGGTTCTTCAATCGCAAGGGAAGCAGACCTTGTAATGTATACCCATGCCGGACCTGAAATTTCCGTTGCATCTACCAAAGCATTCACGGTACAGGTATCAATGATGTATCTTTTTGCATATAAATTAGCTTATGCCAAGAAAATTATTGATAAAGAAACCTATATGAATTATATAAAAGAGCTTGTGGCAATACCTGATGTTATGGAAAAATACCTTGCAGCCAAGGATGAATGTCAGTATGCAGCCTCAAAAATAATGAATGCAGACAGTCTTTTATATATAGGGCGAGGACTTGACTATGCACTTAGCATGGAAGGTGCTTTAAAGCTAAAAGAAATTTCTTACATTCATTCGGAGGCTTATGCGGCAGGCGAGTTAAAACACGGACCTATTGCCCTTATTTCAGACCAGACACCTGTTGTGGCAATTGCAACACAGTCAAGTCTGTATGAAAAAACCGTAAGCAATATACAGGAATGTAAGGCAAGGGGAGCCAAGGTAGTTCTTATGTGTGGTGAAAATGCCAAAGTTGATGAAAAGACGGCAGACATTGTCATAAGAATTCCTGAAGTATCGGAGCTTGTAATGCCTGTTCTTGCGGCAGTACCTTTACAGCTTATTGCATATTACACAGCGGTTCTTAAGGGTAATGATGTAGATAAACCAAGAAATCTTGCTAAATCGGTAACGGTTGAATAATTTATAACAGAAGGAAAGACAAATGGAAGAATTAAAAATAGCACAGTTATTTGATTTAACTGAAACAATAGCGGCACCGCTTTTTATGAGACATACATATCCATGGGAGGTGCTTCCTGAAATAGGAGAATATATACTAGAACTTGGCGGAACGCTTTCTTTTGATGAATATGAGCTTGTGAATGATAATATCTGGATTGCAAAGAGTGCCAAAGTTGCACTAACGGCAAGCATTACCGGACCTTGTATCATAGGCAAAAATGCAGAGATAAGACATTGTGCATTCATAAGAGGCAATGCCATTGTAGGTGAAGGAGCAGTTGTAGGCAACTCAACGGAACTTAAGAACGTTGTTCTTTTTAACAAAGTACAGGTACCTCATTATAACTATGTGGGTGATTCAATCCTTGGCTACAGGTCACATATGGGAGCAGGTTCCATAACTTCCAATGTCAAATCCGATAAGACTCTGGTTGAGATAAAAGATGGCGATGCCATTATCAAAACAGGTCTTAAGAAAATGGGCGCAATTCTCGGCAATAATGTTGAGGTAGGATGTGGCTCTATTCTTAATCCGGGAAGCGTTATCGGTGCGGGAACCAATATATATCCGCTTTCAAGTGTAAGAGGATACGTTCCGGCGAAGAGCATATATAAAAACCAAAATGAAATAGTTGATAAAAGATAAAAATACTGCCGTAATATTGAGGCATATGGTGTTAAGGACGGGAATCGTAGAAAGCGTATCCCGTCCTTTGTTCATATTTTTATAAAAGAAGCATATAAATGTCTTATATAAAGTGTATTATACGGGGGGAAATAATGAAAAAAGCGGTGTTTTCAATTTTTAAGTCATTAATTATTGCATACATAGTTACAGGGGTTCTGCTTCTTTTAGCAGCACTTCTTATGCAGAAAATAGGACTTAAAGACAATCAGGTAAGGCTCTTTGTTATTCTTATTTACGGTGTTTCTAATATTGTGTCAGGTTTTATTTTCGGTAAAATGAGGAAAAACAGGAGGCTTCTTAACGGGATTATAATAGGAGTGGCATATTTTGCTATGTTAGTCCTGATTTCCGCAATAATAAATAAAGGGTTTGAAAATGAACTGGGTAAAAATATAATTTCCTTAGTAATATGTATACTCGGAGGGGCAATTGGCGGAATTATGAGTTGACCGCTTATTAAAATTTGGGTATACTTATAACAAATATTTTTACCTAAGGAGTGTAGTACGATGAGCAATAATGAAATAGAAGCATGTCAGAAAAAATATAAAGAGCTTGAAGCAGGAAAAAGCGGAATATATAACACAATAGGGCGCCTTTATTTTGAAAAATATAAAGATTCTCCGGAGGGTGAATTTGCTGACAGTGTTAACCAGATTAACAAAATAAATGAGGAAATGAAGCAGATTGATCTTAGAATCAAATTTATAAATGGTATTGTGGTATGTACTAACTGCGGACTTGAAAATGGGGTTAAATCGTCTTTCTGTTCCGGATGCGGAACAAGACTTCCACATACATATTCAACAGACGGAATGAGATGCAGCAATTGCGGAGGACTTATTAATCCGGGTCAGAAATTCTGCGGAAGCTGCGGAGCTGCCATTCCACAGACAGAGACAGCTGCGGCAGCAGAACCTGTATCACAGGTTAAGACATGTCCTAACTGTGGATGTGAACTTGAAAATGATGCAGTATTCTGTTCAGAATGTGGTACTAAAATCGACTAGAATCCGGAGGTATACATAGATGGCTGGGTCATCTTTTGGAAATCAGTTTAGAATAACTACATGGGGAGAATCTCATGGTAAGGGATTAGGTGTGGTAATTGACGGATGTCCTGCAGGATTAAGCCTTTCAGAGGAAGATATCCAGAAATACCTTGACCGCAGAAAACCGGGAGTATCGCAGTACGTTACTAAGCGTAAGGAAAGTGATACGGCTAAGATAATGTCCGGCGTTTTTGAAGGCAAGACGACGGGAACACCTATCTCAATCATGGTTCTTAATGAGGATCAGAGATCAACAGATTATTCCGATATAGAGATGTTTTACAGACCGGGGCATGCTGACTATACTTTTGACAGCAAGTATGGCTTCAGGGATTACAGAGGCGGCGGACGTTCATCCGGTCGGGAGACGATTGCAAGGGTAGCTGCGGGTGCAGTTGCCGCAAAGATTCTTAAAGAACTCGGTATAGAAATTACTGCCTATACCCAGTGCATCGGCGGAATTGGAATTGATTATTCAAGATTTGATATTGAAGAACGGGACAGAAATCCTTTTTCGGTTCCTGATAAAGAAGCTGCGGTTTCCATCGAGAATAAGGCAAAAGAAACCATTGAGAATTTTGATTCTCTTGGAGGAATTATAGAATGTGTCGTAAAAGGTATGCCGGCTGGTATCGGTGAGCCTGTATTTGATAAGCTTGACGCACAGCTTTCAAAGGCTGTAATGTCAATCGGAGCGACTAAAGGCATTGAAATAGGTGACGGTTTTATGGTTGCCGAGACAACGGGCAGCGAAAATAATGATGAATTTTATAACGATAACGGTCATATAGCAAAGAGAACCAATCATTCGGGAGGAGTGCTTGGCGGAATAAGTGATGGCAGTGATATAATTTTCAGGACTGCCATCAAGCCTACGCCTTCTATATCATCATTACAAAGTACCGTAAGCCGTAACGGTGATGAGATGCAGGTATGTATAAAGGGTAGACATGACCCCGTTATCGTACCGAGAGCAGTTGTTGTGGTTGAAACAATGACAGCATGTACCATACTGGACCTGCTTATGGCTAATATGACATCCAGAATGGATTATTTAAAGAAAGTGTATGACAAATAATGGAATATAAAGTATTAAAAACAGACGGAAAAGCCAAGAGAGCCGAGATGAAAACAGTCCATGGCACGATACAGACTCCTGTATTTATGAATGTCGGTACCGTTGCCGCCATCAAAGGTGCTGTTTCGACGGACGATCTGCGTGAGATAGGCTGTCAGGTTGAACTTTCCAATACCTATCATCTGCACGTCCGTACAGGAGACAAGCTCATTAAGGAAATGGGCGGTATCCGTGAATTTATGAACTGGGACAGACCTGTTTTAACAGATTCGGGCGGATTTCAGGTTTTTTCACTTGCCAAGCTCCGTAAGATTAAGGAAGAGGGCGTTTCCTTTAATTCACATATTGACGGACATAAGATTTTTATGGGGCCTGAGGAAAGTATGCAGATACAGTCAAACCTCGGTTCCACAATTGCAATGGCATTTGATGAATGTATAGAAAATCCTTCTCCAAGGGATTATGTTCAAAAATCAGTTGACAGAACTACAAGGTGGCTTGTAAGATGTAAGAATGAAATGGCGCGACTTAATTCATTGCCTGATACAGTCAATAAGGAACAGCTTTTATTTGGTATCAACCAGGGCGGAACTTATGACGACATCAGAATCAATCATGCCAAGGCAATAGCCGGACTTAATCTTGACGGCTATGCAATAGGCGGACTGGCTGTTGGAGAGACCCATGAAGAAATGTACAGAATTATTGATTCCGTAGTTCCTAATCTTCCGGCAGACAAGCCGGTATATCTTATGGGCGTTGGTACTCCTGCGAATATACTTGAAGCAGTGGACAGAGGTGTCGATTTCTTTGACTGTGTATATCCTTCAAGAAACGGAAGACATGGTCATGTATATACAAGGTTTGGAAAGCTCAATCTTTTTAACGCACAATATGAGAAAGACGCCAGACCAATAGAAGAAGGCTGCGGATGTCCTGCATGCAGAAGTTACAGCAGAGCATATATAAGACACCTTCTTAAAGCAAAGGAAATGTTAGGAATGAGACTTTGCGTGCTTCATAATCTGTATTTTTATAATCATCTTATGGAGCAAATCAGAGAAGCTATAGATGAAGGCAGATATAGTGAATTCAAGAAAGAGACTTTAGAGAGTCTACAAGGAGGACAGACATCATGATTTTATTAAGTTCAAACGGAGCGGGCAGCATTTTACTTTTAGTAGGTTATATTGCAATTTTTGCAGCTATTATGTATTTCGCAGCAATCAGACCACAGAAGAAACAGCAGAAGAAACAGCAGGAAATGATTAATTCAATGGAAAAGGGCGACAGTGTTCTTACTACAAGCGGTTTCTACGGAGTTGTTATTGATATAACAGACGATACAGTTATCGTTGAATTCGGAAGCAATAAGAATTGCAGAATTCCAATGCAGAAATCAGCAATCGTTCAGATTGAAAAAGCTGAAGCTTAAGCTATGAACAGAGCACGTTGGTTACATAAATGTGGACCGGCGTGTTTTTTTATGCTTTTCTTCTCTTATGTGAATATTTATGGTATCATATAAGAAGCTTTTATTAATTTATGAGTTTATCAGGGAGGCGTAATATGGCTAAGTCATCAAACCAGAAATTAAAACTTATATATCTTATGAAAATCCTGTTGGAGAAAACCGATGAGACGCACAGCATTACCATGTCGGAGATTATTGATTCTCTGGATGCATACAATATAAGTGCGGAGCGTAAAAGCCTGTACAATGATATAGAAAATCTCAGGGTATACGGACTTGATATAATAGGAGAACAGCAGGACAGAACATTTTCTTATCATGTAGGCAACAGACAATTTGAACTGGCAGAATTAAAGCTGCTTGTAGATTCCATTCAATCCGCAAAATTCATTACAGCCAAGAAATCTAACGAGCTTATAAAAAAGATAGAGGGCTTTGCCAGTAAATACGAGGCATCCCAGTTAGACAGACAGGTATTTGTAGCAGGGCGTGTAAAAACAATGAATGAAAGTATTTATTATAATGTCGACAGAATTCATACAGCCATTGCGGAAAATTCAAGAATAACATTCCAATATTTCCAGTGGAATGTTAACAAGGAGATGGAACTTCGTCATGATGGCGCATTATACGAGGTAAGTCCATGGTCATTATCATGTAATGACGATAATTATTACTTAATAGCTTATGACGGAACATCAGATAAAATCAAGCATTTCCGTGTAGACAAAATGCTTCATATTAACTCAAACGGCAAAGGCAGGGAAGGGAGACAGGTATTTAAGTCACTTGATATGGCAGCATACCTTAGAAGAATGTTTGGAATGTATGACGGAAAACCGGAGAGAGTCAGGATAGAATGTGATAATTCCTGTGCAGGGATGATAATTGACCGCTTTGGCAAAGATGTATCCATGATTAAACTGGATGATAAAAAATTTGCCATAAATGTAGAAGTGGCAGTCAGCAGACAGTTTTTTGCATGGCTTATGAGCCTTGGCAAAGGCGTTACACTTACAGGCCCGGATTATGTGGTTTCGATGATGAAGGAAGAAATTGACAGATTAGTTGAACAATACAGAAAATAAGAACATAGATTCGATATGCAAGGTGTGTTTATGGGACAGCCGGTTAAGCTATAATAGGAATCAGATAAGAGAAATACTCTTACTGATTCCTGTTTTAATATGGGAAAATTAAAAAAATGTTAAATAGGAGGACAATATTATGTTAGGAACAGATGGAAGATTATATGATTCAGATTTTGATTATGATGGAGACGGAAAGCTTAATGCATACGAGTATTCAGTTATGGATGATTTGGTTTTCGGACATGAAGACACATGCACAAGTGATGAGACTGAACTGGAAGATGATTTATTACTGGCAGGATTAAATGAGACAGAACTTGAATGTATGGATGCGGACGAAAGAAGAGAAGCACTGGAGGATGCAGGACTGGATCCGGATGATTATGACTTTGACTAGGCCACAAAGAAAACAGAGTTATTGATATTTCAATGAAAGCAGGTGTTAAGTATGAAAGAAAAAAGTTCTTTTGCAGAAGGATTGGTTTCAATTCTTATATTTATTGCTGTGTTATATATTATCGGTTCGATTGGTAATAAGAAAGAAAGTGATACAGCAAGTTACAGCCACAGTCGGTATTCAAGCAGTTACAGTACTAAGTCAACAACCGGAAGTGGATCGTCCTATAACAGCAGTACGAAGAAAAATACAACCGGAACAAGCAGTACAAATAAAAATACAACCGGAACAAGCAACACAAAGAAAAATAATACCGGAACAAGCAGTTCAAAGAAAAACAATCCATACAATTCATACGATGATGGTTATGATGATATATACATGGATGACGATTATGATTATGACCGGTATTATAAAGACAGCGATTATGCTGACGGCGTAGATGATGCAATGGATGATCTTGACGAAGATTGGTAGGAGAAAGAATGCGAAATCAGAAGTTATATGAATCAGTCAGAAAATACATAGATAAGTATTACATTGATAAGCCGGATGATATTAAACTGGATAAAGAAATGAAGTCTATATTTGATAGAATCTCGGAATTTAGAAAGAAAAAAACAACAAAAAAATGTGATGCTGTAGAAGATGCAGATATTGAGATAGATGAAAGTGCAGTAGAATCGTTTGATATTGAAAGTATGCAGAAAACGAAAGCAACTGACTCTATGTCTTCGACATTGGCAACAAACCGTAATATAGAAAGTCTTATGGGGCAGATGGATGAGACATTTTCCCAAAGACTATTGCGTCTAATTGATGAGAGAGGAATGACAGATTCTGAAGCATATAATAAAGCTTATGTGGATCGAAGACATTTCTCAAAAATCAGAAAAGATGTGAATTATACGCCAAATAAGAAGACTGTGCTTGCATTTGCAATAGCATTAGAATTATCCATTGATGAAGCGAAAGATCTTCTGAATTCTGCCGGCTTTGCCCTTTCAAGAAGTTCAAAGACGGATATTATCGTAGCATATTTCTTACAAAATAAGATATACGATATGTTTGAAATAAATGAGATATTAGATGCTTATGGACAGCCAATTTTTGAGTAGGCTATAAATTGTCGCCTATCATGCGACCAGCTCTGTTGGTTTCGTAGATATAATGTGATTACAATAAACCGAAGGAGGTAAATCACATGAATAAAGAATTAACAGAACTTGTATTTATTTTGGACAGAAGTGGCTCAATGGGTGGACTGGAAAGCGACACAATAGGTGGATTTAACGGGATGATAGAGAGGCAGAAAAAAGAAAAAGAAAAAGTCAATGTGACTACAATCCTCTTTGATGATGAAGTGGAAATCATTCATGATCGTTTTCCAATTGATGCAGTTCGGCCGTTGACGGATAAAGAATATTATGTCCGGGGATGTACGGCACTTCTTGATGCGGTAGGACATGCAATTAACAAAATTGACAATGTGCAGAAACATTTGCCGGAGGAACATCGTGCCGGAAAAGTATTGTTTGTAATCACTACAGATGGATTGGAAAATTCCAGTACAGAGTTTAATTACAATAACATTAAGCGGATGATTGAAGCAAAGAAAGAATGTGGCTGGGAATTCTTATTCCTTGGAGCCAATATTGATGCCGGTAAAGAAGCAGAGAAAATAGGAATTGCAAGAAACAGGGCTGTCACATACGAGAATGACCATGATGGAATAGCACTCAACTACGAGGCCGTTGGCAGAGCAGTGAGAGGCATTACAAAAAGCAGAAACTGCAATGTTGAACTTGATGATGCCTGGGCAGAGGATATTGCAGAATATCATGATAAGGCGGGGAAAAGGTAGGTAATATTTATGGTAGATGCAAGAGAAATGAAAAAGATACTTCGTAATAACGGATATGAATATCAAAGATGCAAAGGTTCACATTTTATGTATTCAAATGGTGTGTATACTGTTGCGGTTAATAAAGATTTAAATGCAATGGTAGCAAAAAGAATCATTAAACAGTACCACCTGCAGGTAGCAGGCGTGTAAGAAAGGAGAACAATTTTATGGCAATGATTGTATGTCCACATTGTGGAGAACAGGTATCGGAAAAAGCAAAGAAGTGTGTGCATTGCGGTGCAATATTGATACCGGAAGAGAAGAAACATTGCACAGAATGCGGTGCTGAACTTGAAGAGGGAATGACAGAGTGTCCGAATTGCGGCTGTCCGGTTGAAGATACACTAGGTCAGGAGACAGATGAAAAGCCGCAAAAGGTAGAGGTAACAGGGGTAAAGGTTACTAAGAAGATAAAGGTTATTATTGGAATTATAGTTGTATTATTGGTGGCCGGAGGAGCAACAGCATTTGGAGTGACACAATATCAGAAGAAGAAGGCGGCTAAGGAATATACACAACGTGTTGAAGAGTATTCTGATAATTTAGAATTAGCTGCCGTCACAATGCTGACAGGTGCAAGTGATGCGGAGTCAAGTGCAAATCTGATTAAGCAGGTATGGTATAACGCCATCTTCGAGGAAAAGGATGATAAAACAGATAAGTATACTTGTCCCGAAGGATATTTTGTATCTGATTTTAACGATGCGTTAGGTAATTTGTATGCAGATTCGAGCTTCAGCAGCAAGATAAGCAGTATTGAAGATAATCAGGATGAGGTCAATGCACTGATGAAAAAATTGAAGAATCCACCAGATGAATACAAGGATGCATATGATGCCATAACAGATTTATATAATGCTTATATATCACTTACCAACTGTGCAACAGATCCTTCTGGCAGTTTGGAAACATATTCAAGTACTTTCAGTGATGCTGATACAAATACGTTAAATGCATATAAGGCGATGGAACTGTATCTGGATGATTAAATAATGAGCAGAGTGCAGGATAGGCACTCTGCCTTTTAAATGTTTGGACAAACAAAAGCCAAACATAAGATAAAAACATAAGCCACACCGAACAAAAAGAACGAAATATATCAAAAATAAAGTTCGATATATCGAAGTATTTATTCATAATTCTGTTGATAGAATAATGCATATATGATAAAATAAATGGTAATTAAGGAAACTAAGAGGTAGCGTATATGCCAGTATCATATAACGGATTGTGGAAATTATTGATTGACAAGAACAAGAAAAAAATAGACTTAATTAATAATCTTGGAATAAGCAGCAGTACCATTGCCAAGATGACAAAGGGTGAGAAGGTCTCTATGAATATTTTGGAGAAAATCTGTGATGAGTTAGACTGCGACTTTGGTGATATTATCCACTATGAAAAGAATAAGGATGGTGGAAACAATGAATTATAGTGCAGGCATGGTGTCTCAGGTATTTGCATTTGTAGAGACGAAACAGACAGCAGAACTTATGGCAGCAGGAATGTCGAAGGATGAAGTACAGGATAAGGTAATTGGTGAGAATCTTTATCAGCTTAGAAATGAGACCAGATTACGGAGAACATTCAATTATGTTTATAATCGGCTTTCGTCATTGCCTGATGGAGCAGTAGAGCTTTTGGTTAAGGTGGATAATGAGAATGCAAAGCTGCTGACACTGATTGCAATTATGAATACAGATAAGCTCTTTTTTGAATTTGTATATGAGGTGTATCGTGGCAAGGTAATACTTGGAGAGAAGACGATAGAAGATAGAGATATAAATGGATTCTTTGACGATAAGGCAGCTCAAAGTGAGGAGGTAGCAGGCTGGTCAGAATCAGGAATTAAGAAACTCAAGAGCTGTTATATGAAGAATCTTGCAGATGCGGGATTGATTGAATCAACTAAGACAAGGGTAATCAGACACGCTCTTGTTAATTATCGTATAGAGGAACTACTTCACAGTAATGGGATGGATGCATATATCAATGCTGTTAAAGGAGTCTGAGCATGGCAAAGTTAAGTTTGGATGATAGACTGAATCAGATAGAAGACAAAATATCAGATAAGTCGTTTAGAGAGAATAAAGGACTTGGAAATGAAGTCGGATATTATATATTCGATTATGATCCAAGAGAGGAACTGTATGTGAGAAATCATATAGCATACCTTAAGGATAGAATAAACAACGGAAACAAAGATTTCAGAATAGTTGAGTTTGACCTGTTTCATCTTATGATTGAGATATTGCAGGAGGAAGGATATCTGGAAGCATTCTTTGATTTGGAAAAAGAGAATGGATTTTTTGAGATGGCAGACAGCCTTGTAGAAACATTGGGACTGGATGAGACAAATGAATTGAATCTAATCATATCAAGAATATTGCAGGAAGATTTGACAGACAGTGTGGTATTTCTTACCGGAGTAGGCAAGTGCCATCCGATAATAGCAAGCCACAACATCTTAAATAACCTGCATCAGGTACTTGACAGTGTGCCGGTAGTGCTTTTCTATCCGGGAGAGTATAGCGGACAGGATTTGAAATTATTTGGAACTATGGATTCACACAACTATTACAGGGCATTCCGTCTGGTGTAGAGGAGGAAATACAATGCAGATTAAAAATATGTTTGAAAAGCAGATTGACCGTGACATCAAGGGCGTTATTAAAGTAGGTCAGTCGGATGAAGAAAATGTATATCAGGAATTAGATGAATATGTAGTTACCAAGGAACTTCTGAAGCATTTCAGGGATTTCTTCAACAATTATGAAAAGAGTGTAGACGGATATACAGATAAGATGGGTGTCTGGATTTCCGGATTCTTTGGAAGTGGTAAATCTCACTTTCTTAAAATACTGTCTTATTTATTAAAAAACAGCACAGTAGAAGGTAAAAGAGCCATTGAGTATTTTACAGATGGTAAGAAGATAGAAGATCCGATGCTTATTGCAGAGATGACAAAGGCTGGAACAATTGAGTCAGACGTCATGCTTTTCAATATTGATTCAAAGGGTTCTGCAAAGGTAGGCTCCGGCAAGGAGGCTATCGTAGAAGTGTTTATGAAGGTGTTTAATGAGATGCAGGGATATTGTGGTTCAATACCTTATCTCGCAGAATTTGAACGTCAGTTGGATAACGAGGGCAGATTTGAAGAGTTCAAAGAGAAGTTCGAGGCGAATGCAGGTGCACCTTGGGAGAAAAAGAGACAGGCATTTGCTGTTATTCAGGATAAAGTAGTAAAGACGTTAGTTGAGATGGACTTTATGAGTGAGGAAGCTGCTCGCAACTGGTGCAAGAATGCAAAGGGTAACTATGACCTCAGTATCGAGAAGTTCGTATCACTTGTGCAGGAATACTGTGCGAAGAAAGGACCGAATCATCATGTTGTCTTCTTAGTGGATGAAATCGGTCAGTATATTGCAGATGATACACAGCTTATGCTCAATCTCCAGACAATCGTGGAAGACCTTGGAACAGCCTGCAAAGGTAAGGCATGGGTTATCGTAACGAGCCAGGAGGATATTGACTCTATTACAAAGACAAAGGGAAATGACTTCTCTAAGATTCAGGGACGTTTTGATACGAGACTTTCTCTTTCGGCATCCAATGTTGATGAAGTAATCCGTAAGCGTGTGCTTGCAAAGAATGAGACAGCAACACAGACGCTTAGACTTCTCTATGAGCAGAAAGAATCAATTATCAAGAATCTTATTACATTTACAGCGGATACAGCGGACAAGAAGCTGTATGCAGATAAGGCGGATTTCGCAGACTGCTATCCGTTCATACCATATCAGTTCAATCTTTTGGGACAGGTTCTTACTGCGGTCAGAACACATGGCGCAAGTGGAAAGCATCTGTCTGATCAGTCACGTTCTATGCTTGCACTGTTTCAAGAGTCGGCAATCAGAGTAATGAACAAAGAAGAGGGGGTATTGGTTCCGTTTAGCTTCTTCTACGATCCATTGCATAAGTTTATTGACCACCAGCACAGTCAGGTAATCTCAGATGCAGAGAATAACAGTAAGCTGGATGAGTTCGATGTAGAGCTTTTGAAAGTTCTCTTTATGATTAAATATGTCAAGGAAATCAAGGCAAATGTGGACAACCTGACTACACTTATGATTTCAAATATTGATGATGACAGAATTGAAGTCCGCTCTAAAATAGAAGAATCGTTAAAGAAGCTGATTAAAGAGACACTTGTACAGAAGAATGGTGAAATATACATCTTCCTGACAAATGAGGAGCAGGAAATCAATAATGCCATCAACAATGAGTCAGTAGAGATGGGAGAAATCATCGGAGAGGCTTCTACAGTTATCTTCGAGGAAATATATACAGAGAAAAAATATCGTTACAACAGTCGTTACTTATTCCCATTCAACCAGAAGGTGGATGACCGATTCTTCAAGGGCAATCAGTCTAACGATATCGGAGTGACAGTTATCACACCTTATGGCGGAGATTATGCAGACTCTGCACTTCGTCTGCTTTCAGCACAGGAAAGCAGTGTGATTGTGAAGCTGCCAAATGACAGTACATTCCTTGATGAGATTACAGAATCCATTAAGATATATAAATTCCTTAATAAAAATGCGTCCGGAGCCAGAGGCAGCTTTGACAGTATCCGCAGGGCAAAAGAGGATGAGCGTATTGAGAAGAAGGATAGAATCCGAATCTTTATTGAGGACGCATTAAAGAATGCTGACATATATGTAAATGGCGATAAGGCAACTATTTCGGCTAAGGAGCCGGCAACAAGAATCAATGAAGCACTCGGTAAGCTCGTAGCAATGAAATACAATAAGCTCACCTATATGGAGACAGCACCGGAGCTTTCAGATATCAGCGCTATCTTTAAACATAGCGATGGTCAGATGAGCTTCCTTGGCACAAGTGATACCACACCGAATAAGCTTGCTTTAGAGGAAGTGGTACAGGTAATCGGATTAAATAATGCCAGACATATGAAGACATCCCTCAAGTCATTACAGGATAAGTTTGGTGCAGCACCTTATGGATTTGATCCAAAGGATGTGCAGTGGCTTGTTGCAATGCTGTTCAAACTGGGAAGAGTGTCTCTTACTCTTAACAGTCAGAGCCTGTCATTGCTTTCAACGAATCCGGATGAACTGGTCAGATATATTACAAAGCGAGAGTATGTAGAGAAACTCCTGATAGACATCAGAGAAAGAGCAACGGACGGACAGATTCGTTCTGCAAAAGAAGTTATGAAGGATTACTTCGGATTTACTGTATCCAGTGATGATGATGACAAAATCATGAGCAGCTTCAAGAACAGGGCAAAGGATAAAGTTGAAGTATACGATGACATCCTTGTAGAGTACAGAATCAATCCGAAATATCCTTGTAAGCAACTGATGGAAGAGGCAAGAAAGAGACTTGCAGAAATCCTTGATATCAATGACCCTACAGAGTTTTTCAAGACAGTAGATAAGAAGAGGGATGATTTGCTTGATGATGCAGAAGATACTGCACCTGTATTTGATTTCTTTAAGGGAGATCAGAGAAGGATTTTTGAAGATGCAGTAAAGAATCTTACATATTTTGGAAACAGTAAGACTTATGTAAGTGATCAGGAGCTGTTAAAAGTAGTCGAAGAGATAGAGACTATCGTGAAGGACAGCAAGCCTTTTGGTAAGATTCAGAGATTGCCGGAACTGAATAAGAAATTTGGAGAACTTCACATAGGATTGCTTGAAAAGGAAGCGGCAATCATGGAACCGTTAGTACATGATGACTTCCTTAAAGTAAAAGAAGTATTGGATACCAAGCCATTTGCAGAAGTGCTCCGTCCTTGCGTTAATCAGAAATTTGAAGAAATTTGGGATAAGCTGAAAAAATCAAATGATATAGCAACAATCAAGAACATCAAGCTGGAAAGTGATACTTTAAAAATCAAGTGTCTGGATGAGATAGATGAATATGAGAGAGCACATCAGCCAGCACCGGAATCACCTGTTACACCGATAGTACCCGGTAAAGAGCCGATTGAACCTACTCCGGTACCAACCAAAATAAAGACAAAGAGACGTAAGAATGTTTCCATCAGCAATGTGGCAGGGGCTAGAACATATTCGATAGAGACAGAGCAGGATATTGATAAGTTCCTTTCCGAGATGAAGCAGAAACTGATGAATGAACTGGAAGAAGACACAATAATAACATTGAGCTAGAAGGAGAAAAATGTAATGATTAAATGTTTTACTTTTGAAAATTTTAAGAGTTTTGAAAAGGCTGAATTAAATCTTGAGGCACTGACAACTTTGATAGGAACCAATTCTTCTGGAAAAAGCAATGCTGTAGAGGGAATTGCAATATTAGCAAAGGCAGCGACGGGAATTGAATTAAATACAATATTGGATGGAACAAAAAGTACAGGAGCTGTGGTTCGTGGTGGCAGCCGGGGCTGCGCTAGATTCAAAACTAATGCATTTAAATTGGGATGTTTAATAGATTTAGATGAAACTAATGATTTACTATATGAAATAAAAGTTGGAGTTGGAGATCGTGTAAGCGTTGAAGAAGAAGGATTATATCTCGTAAAAAGAGATGCTTTCAGTCCTAAAACTAATAAAATTTTTAAGACAAAAAAGGCAGAGGATGGTCGTGCTGAAATAAAGGTGCAATATAAAAATGGAATGAGAGGAAATGATCCAGATACAATTTGTATACGATCTTCTGCGATTTTACCACAAATGGCAATTAAGATGGGAAGAGATACAGAAGAAGAAAAAATAATTATATCTTACATGGATAAGGTTATAAGTCACTTAAAGAACATTCGGATGTTAGATCCGGTTCCTTCTGTTATTCGTGATTATGTTCGTACATCAGACGTTGAATTACGACAGAATTGTGATAATCTTTCAGCTGTATTAAATGAAATGTGTAAAGATACATTAAAAAAGGATAGATTATTAAAGGTCGTAAGAGAACTTCCAGAAAATGATGTGGAGGATATAGAATTTATTGATACAAAGATAGGCGATGTAATATTTGCATTGAGAGAAAGAAATCTTAATTCTACAGAGTTAGTGGATGCCCGACAGTTATCGGATGGTACATTGCGATGTATTGCAGTGCTAACGGTAGCATTAATAGGAGAACCGGGCAGCTTGATAATGATTGAAGAACTTGATAATGGTATTCATCCAGCCTGTGTATATAAATTAATAGAACAATTAATCACAATAGGTAAAGAACGGAAAATTGATATTATTATTACTACTCACAATGCTACTCTTTTAAATTCATATAAAAAAGATGAACTTTTGGGTGTTTCTGTTGTATATCGTGATAAAGAAAGAGGAACAAGCAAAATAAAATCATTTGTAGATATTGATGATTTTCCGGCTATGTTGGCATCAGGTGGATTGGGAAATGCAATGATTGATGAAAGCTTACTAAAATCTTTAAAGAAAACAAACGAGAAAAAAGACTATTCATGGTTGGGGGTGTAATAAATGAATGTTAGATTTATAGACACATCCGTTATGTTGAATTTACTTGAAGTTCCGGGAAGAAGTGTTGATTCACAGATGATAAAAAAGGAATTTAGACAGACAATAGAAAACAAAGAGATTCTGATTCTTCCAGTAGCAACGATTATAGAAACAGGGAATCATATTGCCCATATCAATAATGGAAATTGCAGACGGACAATAGCGGCTACATTTGGTAATTTTTTGAGAAAAACAGCAGAAGGAGAAGCACCATGGCAGTTATATGGAAAGGAGCTAGAAAACGAAGGTCTCTTATATCTAGCAGACCATATAGAAGAGTATTCAATACAGGGGATAGGTGTGGGAGATATGTCTATTATTCACGCATATGAGCAATATAAGTCTAATACTCCGGGAATAGGCAGAATAATGATATGGAGTACAGATACACATTTGCAGGGATATATAGAGGAAAATGTATCAGAAACTACATATAGGAGACGAAGAAAATTGTAAACACAAACCATTAGTTTGGAGGATATAGCACATGAACAAAAATGCAATTAAAAAATTTGCAATAGATGCAAGAAATAAGCTGATAGCATCCGTTACGGATAAAGCCGGTATGCTTGGAATTACACCGGATAATTGCAGTGAAGCAATTACAAAAGGTGCTGATTTCGAGGTATACAAGACAGCAGCAGGAACAGAGGTAACACTTAACAAAAAACAGTGTGAGCTGAGAGGAAAACTGGTAGACCAGATTCATGCAAGAGGCTTTGAAGCGGTAGTGGAAGAAGTGGCATATAGAAGAACTTCTTAATACATTGAATGACGCAAAAGAGTATGGTTCTTTGCTTAATGTGGAAGATTATGATTGGAAACTGTTAGAGAAGTTTGTAGAGAATACAGATATAGAAAGCCAGATTTCTTTTGATACATATGGATTGGAGGAGACAGCAGAACAGCTGAAACGATTGATTAGAATTGGAAAGGTGATGGCACAGAAGTATGAGGTTGTTGCTACTAATCCACCATATATGTCTGTGAATAATGCAGGGAAAAAAGTTAGTGATTATGTTAAAGAATATTATTCAAATGAAAAGACTGATTTATATGCTGCATTTATTACTAAATGTAGAAATATGCTAAAGAACTGTGGATTTCAAGCGATGATTACCCAACATGGATGGATGTTTTTAGGAACATTTGAAAACATGAGAAAAGGATTCTTACATTACGACATTATAAATATGGTGCATTTAGGCGCAAGGGCATTTGAAGAAATAGGAGGTGAAGTAGTTCAAACCACATCGTTTGTTATTAGAAAAACCTCCAACAGTAGTTATAAAGGAATTTACGCAAGACTTGTTAATGCTATGACACAGAAAGCAAAAGAGGAAATGTTTTTAAATGGGGAAAGTAGATATGTTTAAATGATGAGATTTTAGATGCACAGATTGATGGACTTAATATTGCTCAGGTAGCAGACCAGAGAATGTCTAAGGCATATCATTATAGCGAAAGATACAAGAATGAATATACGACTATCAAGTATGCGTATTTGATGATGAAGTCTGTATCACTTATGGAGTTTTCAAGTGATATTAAGACATTGGTTGCAAATTATCAGAAAGAGTCTTATTTGATAGATTCATATTATAGATGGTTTTATTATGCATATGACCAGATTGAAGATAACAGTAAATTCTTTGATGTAAGACAGAGAGTAGAGAATATTTATGCGAATACATATTTGCAGAACATAACACCGAAGTGGAATGAGAGTTTTACAAATGATGTAATGAATGCTACAGACCTGCCAAAGCAGGAAGATTTCTATAAGCATTATCTTAGAGGCTATGATGGAAAGCAGAGAGTCATTGTTATTATTTCCGATGCTTTTCGATATGAGTGTGCAAAGGAACTTTTCGGTAGATTGGAATTGGACGAGAAGTGTACGCCGAAGATGGAGTGTATGCTCAGCAGCCTGCCTTCTGTTACATCTGTTGGAATGGCAAGCCTGCTTCCACATAAAGAGATGCAGGTGGATGGCAACTTGAATGTGACTGTTGATGGACAAGCATGTGCAAGTATGGAGCAGAGAGACAAGATACTGAAATCTTATAATGAAAATAATTTGGCTTTGTCATTTGATGAAGTGGCAAATGCTAATCAGGCTCGAATCAGGGAGTTAATTCAGGGCAAGAATATCGTGTACATCTATCACAATCAGGTGGATGCAAGAGGAGATAAGCCTGCTAGTGAGAATGAGGTATTTAACGCTTGTGCTGAGGCGATAGAAGAGATACATAAGTTGGTTAGAAAGCTGACAATATATGTATCTACACCGAAGTTTTTCATAACTGCGGATCATGGTTTCTTGTATAAGAGAGACAGATTACAGGAGTTTGATAAGGTATCATATCCAAAGGATAAATGCCTTTATACAAACAAGAGATTCCTTATTACAGAAGATGCAGTAAATGAACAGGGAATCATGGCAAGAACAATGGCATATCTCAATAAACTTTATGTGGATACTCCGGTAGGAGCAGATATTTTCAAGGTTGCCGGAGGTGGACAAAACTATGTGCATGGTGGTACGTCTCTGCAGGAGATGATAGTTCCGGTCATTGAACTTACCACAAATACCAGAGGTGTGGCATACGATTATGTAGATGTTGTCCTTACATCTGTTACCCGTAAGGTGACAAACCTTATCACATATTTTGATTTCATTCAGACAGAGAAAGTCACCGACACTATGAAAGCAAGAAGTATTGTGGCTTACTTTACTACGGAAGATGGTGAAAAGATTTCATTTGATGTGCCTATGATTGCAAATAGCAGGGAAGAAGCACCGGAGAAGAGAACTTTCCATGAGAAGTTTACTTTGAAATCAAGAGAATATAAGTATGGAGACAAGTATTATCTTGTGTTGGCGGATGCTAATGACGAGAAGAATATCTTGAAGCAGTATGAGTTTATGATTGATATTGCGTTTGTGGATGATTTTGGATTTTAATAAATAGTTGTTTGGAAGGAGAAAAATGGGTACGGCTGATAAAATTAGGGAACTTATAGATCAAACTGCAACAATTAAAGCAAATTTTTACTTGGGAAATAGTCTTAGCTTTTCTTCTTACGATTGGAGAAAAAGAGAAAAAAAGATAAAATATATGCAAGTTGAAAAAATAAATGATAATCCTGAATTTATGAGATGGCGTGATGAAATAGTATTATCTTTGTCACAATTAAAAAAAGATGATTATATTGATGAAGTGATAAAGCTGCTTAAAAAATTTGATGGTCTTACAGATAAGACAAAATTTGAACAAGTGGAATCTAAACTTAGTGTATTGAAGGAGCATATAGACGAATACATAATAAATTCAAACAATATAACAATCTCCGATGAACGAGTTCAGGAGAAAGAGTTATTAAATAAAGTATTGAAGGCTGTTTCCAAATTACAAAAAAATCATTCATACAATTTACAGAGTAGTGAAAATGAAATGAATGATTATATTCGTGATATTTTAGATGAAAGTTATGAAACAAAAGATCAAACAAGGCAAGGAAAATCAGAAGAGGAAACTGATGCGGGTGAAGTAGATATTCAACTCTATATAGATGGAATTCCGCGAGTAATGATAGAGGGATTAATCTTGGACTCTGTGTCAAAAGAATATTTAGATAATCATATTAAGAAAGTGCTTGTGAATTATGATCCAAATGGTTGTCCATACGCATTTGTGATAATCTATTATAAGGGTAAAAATTTAAAAGGATTTTATGATAGACTTATTGTACATTTGAATGAATTCCAATTTCCATATGAACGTTTAACGGAAATTGTAGATGTTGATGTTGAATATGCAGAATTAAAGCATGCTCAGACTGTACTACTAAGAAATGATAAAAAAATTCGTGTACATTTTTATGCGGTGCATATTGTTTGATTAAGAGATATCGGTGGATATCTTTAAGAGGTGAATTTATGGAAATTAAGTATGCTGAGAAACCAGAAAAATGGCCAGATAATGCGAGAGAATATGTATTGGATAGAGTGTTGGCTGCAACAGAAGAATTTCGTGATAATCCGAGTTATATTACGAAGGAACGATTGCTTTCGTGGATTAGCGATTATGATTTGAATCAGCGCTCCTATTTGGGACGATATAGAGTAACGGAATATGAAGTATCCATTATAAATACACTTTATTTTTATGGGATAATGTCAAATATAAATGCTTTGAAAACATATTTATATGAGTTAGTTGGTGAAACAGCTAGATTGCAAAAAAATGTGGCTTATATGTTTGAAGCTATTAATGAAAAAGAAGGAATAGGTATTGCTGCATATGAACAAGGATTAGTGCCGCAACTTAAATTGTATTATTTTTCATATCTGAAATTTACGGTAGAAAAAAATAAGAGTTTCTCTGAACAATTGATTTCTATAGTAGAGGATAGTATGAATCTTTCAAAAACAGCAGAAGAAATTGACACTATAACTAATACATATGTCAATTTGTTAAACGATATAAGTTATATGCACGGAAATTTAAGAGATGGAATATGGAAATTTGAACGAGATGAGCTGAAAAAACTTTTCGCATTAGAAGCGAGACTTATTGAATTAAATAAGCAGTCTCCAGTTGTAAGACCTTTAAAGGGTGTTCTTATGACACAATTAAGTAACTTTATATTAAAATCGAGAAATAACTATAACGAGGACTATATTTGTAAGTACCTATCAGAGGATGTTGCGCGGGAATCTATAAAAAATCATGAGATTTGGATGCGTAAGACACAAGATCTTAATGATGAGAGAGAACAAAAGGTTATTCCGGAGTTATTTGAAGATTCATCATGGATTAAGGTGAATTGGGCTAAAGATATTGATTTTACAGCAACAAGAACATATTATGTTTCTTCATTTAGTAAATCATATGATAATCCAGATATGCAGGAGGAGTATGGTAAGTGTGTATATGGGTATAAGGGCGACCGTTTAGTAGAGCTTTTAGCTCCCATACGCATATGTCATTTAAAAAAGAATGATAATGCTGATGCAGGGTTACCATTAAAAACAACAAGGCCATTTATGTCACAGGTAATCGCATTCGATGTTTTATATGATAGGGATGAAGCAAAGCAAGAATTGAATTTTTTGATGGATGTTATTGATAAGTTTAAAATATCGAATCAAGAAAAGAAGAAATTTTTAGAGGAAATATTACAATATTGGATATTATCAGTCAAGGATTCAAAATGGAAAAAGGAACGAGAACGTAGATATGTTTTGTTCATATATTTAGAATACGATTATAAAGAGATGGTAATAGATGATGGATGGTTAAAATTGAAAACATCAATTTTTCTATTGCCCGATTTTGTTTTAGGTAGTAATCCATCTAAAATAGAAATTCAGCGACAAATAGATGGAAAGAGAAAAGGAACATCTATGAAAGATTATATTTTTTGCAAAAATTGTTTATCAAGAGATTATGATGCGATTATTGCAAATGTAAATAAATGTTCAATATGTGGTTCAACTAATATTGAAAATATTTATCTGAGAGATGAAGAAGATTTATAGAGAATGTGGAGATGGGATTGAAATGGAAAATATCAAGTCAGATGAATTTAATGTAACAGATGATAGACGAGAAATCATAAAACAAAAGCTCCGCCAATATTATGATGGTCGTATTGTCCGCAAGGACTTAACAAAGTCAATCCGAGAAGGAGCAAATGTTCCGGTATATGTACTGGAATATCTTCTTGGTCAGTATTGTAATTCCGATAATCAGGAGATTATTGACGAGGGAGTAGACAATGTGAAGCGTATTCTGCGTGATAACTATGTTCGCCCGGATGAAGCACAGAAGATATTGTCCCTCCTTCGAGAGAGAGGTAGCTATACAGTAATAGATAGGATTACAGTAGTGCTTAATACAAGGGAAGACCGATACGAGGCAACCTTCTCTAACCTCGGCATTAAGAATATTCCTATCAGTGCTGACTATGTAAAGGATTATGACCGCCTGTTATGTGGCGGTATCTGGTGTATTCTTCAGCTCGACTATGAGTTTATCGAGGAAGACAAGAAGAATACACAGCCTATTCGTATTAGAAAGTTGACACCGATTCAGATGCCACATGTGGACATGGATGAAGTAAAGAATGGTCGTAAGGCATTTACTAAGGAAGAATGGATGGACATTTTGCTTCGCTCTACTGGTATGGAGCCGGACAAGCTTTCTGACAGAGCTAAATGGTTATTGATTGCCCGTATGATTCCTCTTGTTGAGAACAACTTTAATATGTGTGAATTAGGACCTCGTTCTACAGGTAAATCATACATATATGAGCAGATTTCTCCAAACAGTATTCTTGTTGCCGGAGGACAGACTACAGTTGCCAATCTGTTTTATAACATGTCTAATAATACAGTAGGTCTTGTTGGAATGTGGGATGTTGTAGCATTTGACGAGGTTGCAGGTATTAAGTTTAAGGATAAAGATGGCATCCAGATTATGAAGGGATATATGGCATCAGGTGCATTTTCTCGTGGCAAGGCTGAGATACAGGCAAAGGCATCAATGGTCTTTGTAGGTAATATCAATCAGAGTGTTGAGACATTGCAGAAGACATCAAGCCTGTTTGATCCATTTCCTCCTGAAATGGGTACAGATACTGCTTTCCTTGACCGTTTCCATGCATATATACCGGGCTGGGAGATTCCTAAGTACAGACCGGATTCATTTACAAATGATTATGGATTTATCACAGATTATCTGTCAGAGTTCATGCGTGAACTTCGTAAGGATAATTACAGCAATATAGCAGAGAAGTATTTCAAATTAGGAAATAATTTAAATCAGAGAGATGCAATTGCTGTTCGTAAGCTGATTTCCGGATTTATCAAATTGATTTATCCGGATGGAGAAGTCAGCAAGGAAGAAGTTGCAGAGATCATGGATATTTCACTTGAACTTCGTAGACGAGTAAAAGAACAGCTTAAGAAGATTGGTGGAATGGAGTTCTATGATGTGAACTTCTCATACATAGACAATGATAGTTTTGATGAGCATTTTGTATCCGTACCGGAGCAAGGCGGTGGAAAGATGATTCCTGAAGGTATGGGCAAGCCGGGATGCTTATATACTGTATCAAAGTCAAAGACTGGAATGATTGGCTGTTATCGTCTGGAAACGCAGATGATGCCGGGAAATGGAAAATTGACTTGCACAGGTATTGGGTCAGGAAAAGAGCCAAAGGAAGCTACCAATACAGCATTTAATTATTTGAAGGCTAATGGTAATGCAATATCTGGAAATATTAGTACAACAACTAAGGATTACATCATCAATTATCAGGATATGCAGGGACTTGGTATGACAGGTAATCTTGCACTGCCTACGCTTATTGCTATTTCATCAGAGGCACTTAGTAAGCCTCCGATCAGCAGTCTTGCTGTGCTTGGTGAGATTAGTATCGGTGGAACACTTATTAAGGTGGAGGATTTGGCAAGCACATTACAGGTGTGCCTCGATAGTGGAGCCAAGAAGGTGTTACTTCCAATGACATCGGCAGCAGACCTTGGCACAGTACCATCTGACTTAGTTGGAGCGTTCAGTCTGATATTTTATTCTTCTCCGGAAGAAGCGGTTTACAAAGCATTAGGCGTAGAATAATTTACAAAGTCACATTATTGAAATTTTAACAAGGATTTGATAAATGGAGGCACAACACAATGGAAATTAAAAGCATTTTGATAAAGGATACAACAAAAGAAGAACGTATTCTCATTGTACAAGAAGGCCTCAGTCAATGTGGAGGGACATGCGATTTCTGCAATGGCTGCGACAATTTAGGCGGAGGTTCAGTCGATTCCTTTTATGAACCTTATATCAATGGAGAAAAAGAACTTCGCCAGTTAAATGAGGAATACAGAAGCAATTCAGGAATGGTGAAGTAGTAATGCAGATATTTGTGGATGCAGATGCATGTCCTGTGGTAGGCATTGTAGAAAAAATAGCAGAAAAATATAATATTCCAACCACCTTGTTATGTGATACGAACCATGTGTTATATTCGGATTACAGTGAAGTAATTGTGGTTGGGGCCGGTGCGGATGCTGTAGATTATAAGCTGATAAGTATTTGTCATAAAGGTGACATTGTTGTATCGCAGGATTACGGTGTTGCAGCGATGGCACTTGGCAAAGGTGCATATGCTATTCATCAGTCCGGTAAATGGTACACAAATGAAAATATCGACATGATGCTTATGGAGAGACATCTTAACAAAAAGGCAAGACGAGGTTCTAATAAGAATCATATTAAGGGACCAAAAAAGCGTACAGAAGAAGATGATGTACGCTTTGCACAGTCCTTTGAAAAACTAATACTGATGGCAAAGTCAAAAGAAGGTGCTCAGAGTGGGACTATTTAAGAAAAAGACAGTTACAAAGACATATGATAAGAACAATAAGAAACCGGTAATCAAAGCGAGTATCTGTAATGGCGAACAGGTGGCAGGATTTAAGGACATTCACACAGGTAAGATAGAAGAGATTATGCTCATTAATGAACAGGCAGACCTTGAAGTATTCAAGAAAATGTATGGAATAGATGAAGAAATAGAGAAGGAATACTGATATGAATATACAGATATTTGGAACAAAGAAATGCAATGATACTAAGAAGGCGGAGCGCTTTTTCAAGGAGCGGGGCATAAAGTATCAGTTCATTGATATGAAAGAAAAAGGTATGAGCAAAGGAGAATTTAATTCGGTAGCTCAGGTAAATGGTGGATTAGAAAATATGGTTAATTGGGATGGCAAGGACAAGGACTTGCTTGCCCTCATCAAGTATATCGCAGATGAAGGTGCACGAAGTCCAGTGGACTTCGGTTCTGCACCGACCGAAGCGGAGCGTAGAAAGCTCGAAAAGGTGCTTGAGAATCCACAGGTAATTAAAACCCCGGTTGTAAGAAACGGAAAACAATCAACACTTGGTTATCAGCCGGATATCTGGAAAAGCTGGAACTAATATGTAATCAACAAAGGAGGATTCAGATATGCAGTGTCCAAAATGTGGAAACACTAATTTACAGATAATAACTGAAACAGAAACAAAAGGAAAAGATTTTTCGGCAACGAAAGGTTGCTGTGGTGCAGTTTTGTTTGGCTGGATTGGTATACTTTGCGGAGCGTGTGGCAAAGGAAAAAGAACCTATTCTACAAGTTATTGGATATGTCCTAATTGCGGACACAGGTTTAAAGCATGAGCAGAGATGAATTATGGATTAAATGTATGGAATTCGGTAAAATACTCGGATGCCATCAGATGCCGGAAAGAAGTTTTTTTATAAAGGGTTATCAGTTCCCTGTATGTGCCAGATGCACAGGCGTAATCATATCATATTTTTTAGCACTCATTCTTTTTAAAAAATATAAAGTGCCATGGCAGCTATGCATTATTATGGCCGGAGTAATGCTTACAGACTGGAGTTTGCAATATTTTGGAATAAAGGAATCAACAAATTCCAGAAGGTTTGTAACCGGACTGATTGGTGGTTTTGGATTAAATACCCTGAAACTAAGAATCTTATAATTTTATAATGAAATAGCTTATGATATTTGCAGATCAGAAACAATTATCTGAGAAATTTTTTTGTACCGCAGTCTTTCATATAGGAACTCAAACAGATAGAAAGAAGCTAGATAGTTGTTATTGGTTCGTTGATTTATGACTATATTGATAGAATATTGAATTCATGCTAAAATAACCACAAAGACAGGTGTGGCAGAGAAACCATTATTATGAAAAAGCAGATGGTAGTTCAAGGAAATTGCAATTGTGGAGGGAGTAAATAAATAATGGCAGACATTAAATACGAAATTAAAGAAAAAGTAGGCGCTATTTCAGAGAACGCAAAAGGCTGGAAGAAGGAGTTGAATCTTGTATTATGGAATTGTGCAGCTCCATCGTACGATTTGAGAGACTGGGCACCGAAACATGGAAAAATGGGTAACGGCGTAACCTTGAGTGCTGATGAAGTGAAGGAGCTTTAAAAAATATTGTAGAGGATTAGAACAAGAAAATTGGAGGTAGTGTTATGGCAAAAGATGAGCTGTTTTCCGGCGAATCAAAAAATATTGAATACAAGGTTGTTGTACCGGACAAAAGCGAAAAATATATGAAAACAGTTGTGGCTTTTGCCAATACGCAAGGTGGCAGACTGGTCATAGGTATTGATGATAAAACACATAAGATAATAGGCGTGGATAATGATATCCTGTTTCAGACTATGGACGCTTTGACAAATGCTATATCAGATTCCTGTGAGCCGCAGATCATACCGGACATTGAGCCACAGACGGTTGAAGGCAAGACAGTCATTGTTATCACTGTGGAAGCAGGAAAAAACAGACCATATTATATTAAATCGCAAGGCAAGGCAAAAGGCACCTATATTCGTGTGGCTGGTACTTCCAGACCTGCTCATCAGGAAAAGATAAGCGAGCTGGAGATGGAAGGTGCCCGTATTTCTTGGGATGAGCTTACTTGTGTAGGATATGAAGTGACAGAAGAAGCAACACAGGCTTTATGCAAGGATATTGAAGATTTCCGGAAAAAGGCAGGTCTTTCGGGACATAATGTAAGAAAAGAGCAGCTTTTTAATTGGAAAATTTTGAAGAACAGCGAAGGCAATGTGCTTGCATCAAATGCGTATGTGCTGCTTACATCAGATTATTTTCCATTTTCAAAAACGCAGTGTGCTGTATTCAAGGGAACGGATAGAATGGTTTTCCTTGATAAACGTGAATATACCGGACCAATATATAAGCAGATAGAGAGTGCGGTTGAGTTTGTTTTAAGGAATATCAGACTTGGAGCGACAATAGATGGTTTGGTGCGTCGGGAAAGCTATGAACTTCCGGTAGAAGCAATTCGTGAAATGATAATCAACGCACATTGTCACAGAAATCTGTTAGATGAATCCTGCATACAGGTAGCGATTTATGATGATCGCTTGGAAGTGACATCGCCCGGCGGTTTATACAATGGATTAACCTACGAGGAAGTGATGAGAGGTCATTCCAAGATTAGAAACAAGCTGATTGCAAATATTTTTGGTCAGATGGGACTGGTAGAAGCATGGGGAAGCGGTATCAGAAGAATTATAAGTGCTGCCGGTGAATATGGACTGCCTGTTCCGACTGTGGAAGTATTTGATAATATGTTCCGTGTGAATTTATATAGGAATGTGCAGGATAACATGAATGGTGGAGAAAATAGTGGAGTAAATGGTGGAGAAAAAGGTGGAATAAAAGGTGGAGAAAAAGGTGGAGAAAAAGGTGGAATAAATGGTGGAGCTGATTTTGGAGATAAAGTCAGTTTCAGAGAAAAAGCACAGAGAATGACAGATACTCAGGCGAAAATACTTGATTGCATAGCAGAAGATAAATATATTTCAGTTAAAAAAATAGCAGAGAAAATAGATATATCTAGGCGGACTGTTGAAAATAATATTAAAAGAATGAAAGAATCAGATATTGTGGTTCGTCATGGTTCACCGAAAAATGGGTATTGGGAGATTATAGATTAAACAGTAATTCTGAAAAAAGAAAATCAGCAAGAGTACAAAGGAGTGAAGGTATGTCAGAATGGTTTTTCCCTTCAAGGGGATATGGTGAAACAGAAGGTTTTTCAAATTCGGGACTTGAAATGTTCAAAGGATAGCCTATTCGCGCAATGGCGAGAGAAATCTGTCAAAATTCATTGGATGCAGTCAGAGACAGCAACAAGCCTGTCAGGGAAGAGTTTGAACGTTTATTTATCAATCCCGCAACAAATTTTCCAGGAATAATGATGCAAAAACATTAAAGTTTATTAGCGAGGCGATTAAAAGCGTACGAGATGGTGGTATTTTTGTGCTCAGAGTAAGTGATTATAATACTACTGGTCTCAAAGGTGCTTTTAGTGATAATAAGATAACTCCATGGAAAAGCCTTGTACAAGGGAATGCGTTTTCAGTTAAGAGTACGGATAATGTTGCAGGTAGTTACGGAATAGGAAAGGCGGCTCCTTTTGTTGTATCAGGATTACAGACTGTTTTTTATAGAACGTATGATGAAAATGGTGAAAGAGTTGCACAGGGAGTTACACATCTTGTTTCGTTTGAAGATGAAAATATGTCTAAACCATGAGAAGATATTGTAAGACGTTCTACAGGATATTATGAAGACGTCATTGAAAATAAGCCATTTCACTCAATAAGTAAGCTGGATGATATCAATGAAAGAACTGAGTATGGAACAGATTTATTTATACCGGTATTTACTTTTACAGCAGGTAAACTTGAATGGAAAGATGAGATTATTGTTGAAGTAATGGTGGATAAAGGATATAAGCTTCCTACAAGGACTTATTTAAGACCTACATTGCAATATATCAATGCATTAGGTGGAGGTGTATTGCTTGATATGTTTAATGAAGATGAAATAAAGAAACTTACTTTTGATTATATTACCATGCTATATGAAGGTAAAGATTCGGTAGTGATAGATGAAGAAAATGAAGAATTGGAAGAAGATTATGATTTAGAAGATATATGATGTATAACCTTTGCTAATGATTTACAAAGAAAGAGAGTTAGAAACGTAAAGCAATCAACAAAGGAGGATTCAGATATGCAGTGTCCAAAATGCGGAAACACTAATTTACAGATAATAACCGAAACAAAAACAAAAGGGAAAGATTTTTCAGCAACGAAAGGCTGCTGCGGTGCTATTCTGTTTGGATGGATAGGTATACTTTGCGGAGCATGCGGAAAAGGAAAAAGAACGTATTCAACAAACTATTGGATATGTCCGCAGTGTGGCAACAGGTTTAAAGCATGAGCAGAGATGAATTATGGATTAAATGTATGGAATTCGGTAAAATACTCGGATGCCATCAGATGCCGGAAAGAAGTTTTTTTATAAAGGGTTATCAGTTCCCTGTATGTGCCAGATGCACAGGCGTAATCATATCATATTTTTTAGCACTCATTCTTTTTAAAAAATATAAAGTGCCATGGCAGCTATGCATTATTATGGCCGGAGTAATGCTTACAGACTGGAGTTTACAATATTTTGGAATAAAGGAATCAACAAATTCAAGAAGGTTTGTAACCGGACTGATTGGTGGTTTTGGATTAAATACCCTTAAATTAAAAATCTTATAATTTTATAATGGAATTGTTAAAGATAATGAGATGATAGAGATTATTAATGAGAAGTAGGAGGTTTTTATTGTAAATGAAGCAGAAAATATTGAATAGATTGACACTTGGTGAAGATCATGAACGAGAATGCAAATTGGCAAATGGTGGACTTCCTGAGAGTATATGGGAGACTTACTCTTCTTTTGCAAATACAAATGGTGGCACGATTCTTCTAGGAATTAGGGAATACAGAGATTGACGATGATGTAGCAGTTCCATTTGCAAATAGACGAGATGGATATCGGGTAGACAGAGTGGATGTGCATGATGCATTGGCACATGCAAATTATTATGGTAGACGAGGAATCCTTGTTGTTAAAAAGGGTAAGGAACTTATTATTTCTAATCCCGGCACTATCAGAGTAACAAAAGAGGAATTTTATGCAGGTGGCAATAGTGACCCTCGAAATCCTAATATTTTAAAGATGTTTGGTTTTGTAAATGTCGGTGAGCGTGCCGGAAGTGGTGTCGATAAGATTATGACAGCATGGGCAGAACAAAATTGGAAGAAACCGGAATTTGATTTCTCGGAGCGTAATGAGAGGGTAACATTAAATCTTGAAGTCGGACAAGTGGTATATATTCCGGGAGCTGCTGATATAAGGAATACGGTGGAGAAAAGCGAAGCAGAGACAATAACAACTATGTCAAAAGAGGACAAGGTGCTTGCTTATATCCGGCAAAATGGAAGTATTTCAATGCAGAAAGTAGTGGAATCTTGTAACTATAGATCTAGAACTGGGGCAAGAAAGCTAATAGATAAAATGATAAATGCGGATTTGATAGAAAAAATTGGAAAAGGAAACAATACGATTTATAAAATTAAAGAATAGGTTACCGGTCACTTCAAATGAAAGAGTGACCGGTAAGTGGTCTCTTTTATAATAAAATGACCACTAAGTGACCAGTAAGTGGTCACTTATGTTTACAGAGTGGTTATTGTTAAAATACATCAACATATTTGATTAAAATTATATCCTTGTATTTTATTCATGTATGAGATAAAATTATACTTAATGTACTTTCTATGTGTGTATGATGCAGTCGGAATAGAGGTACTAAATTAGATACAGAGGTAGATAGAAATGAGTAATTACAATGTAACAGTTATTCCAGGCGATGGAATTGGACCTGAAATTGTGGCAGAAGCGGTAAAGGTACTTGATGCGGCAGGCAGAAAGTATGATTTTAAGCTTAATTATACTAAGATTCTTATGGGTGGATGTTCTATTGATGAGTATGGAGTACCACTTACGGATGAAGCAGTAGCGATTGCCAAAGCAGGAGACGCTGTTTTACTTGGAGCAGTAGGCGGTAACGTGGGTAATTCAAGATGGTATGATGTAGCACCTGAGTTAAGACCTGAAGCAGGATTACTTAAGATTCGCAAGGAACTTGAACTTTTTGTTAATATGCGTCCGGCATATCTTTATGATGAACTTAAGGATGCCTGTCCTCTTAAGAGTGAGATTATCGGTGACGGATTTGATATGGTCATTATGAGAGAACTTACAGGCGGTCTTTATTTCGGCGAAAGATATACCAGAGAAATAGATGGTGTTGTAACGGCAGTTGACACCCTTAAATATAACGAAGACGAGATAAGACGTATTGCAATCAAGGCATTTGATATTGCAATGAAGCGTCGTAAGAATGTTATCAGCGTTGACAAGGCTAACGTCCTTGACAGCTCAAGATTATGGAGAAAGGTAGTTAAAGAAGTTGCGGCAGATTATCCTGAAGTAACATATACAGATATGCTTGTAGATAATTGTGCAATGCAGCTTGTTATGAATCCGGGACAGTTTGATGTTATTTTAACTGAGAATATGTTCGGTGATATTTTATCCGATGAGGCAAGTATGATTACAGGCTCAATCGGTATGCTTTCAAGCGCAAGCCTTGGTAAGACAAAGCTTGGACTTTATGAACCATCCCATGGTTCAGCACCTGATATAGCAGGTAAAAATATAGCTAACCCTATAGCAACAATTCTCTCTGCAGCAATGATGTTAAGATATTCTTTTGACCTTGATGAAGCAGCGGATGCTATCGAAAATGCAGTTAAAAAAGTTCTTGCAGAGGGTTACAGAACTACAGATATTATGTCAGAAGGCATGAAGCTTACTTCAACAACCGAGATGGGCGATTTGATTGCCGAGAGAATTTAGGAGGATATTATGAAAAGCGATTCAGTTAAAAAAGGAGTACAGCAGGCTCCTCACAGATCTTTATTTAATGCATTAGGTTTTACAAAAGAAGAAATGGATAAGCCTTTGGTAGGTATTGTCAGCTCATATAATGAAATTATTCCCGGTCATATGAACCTTGATAAAATAGTAGAAGCAGTTAAGCTCGGAGTTGCCATGGCAGGCGGAACACCTGTTGTAGTACCTGCAATTGCCGTTTGTGACGGAATTGCAATGGGACATGTAGGAATGAAATATTCCCTTGTAACAAGAGACCTTATTGCAGATTCAACAGAGTGTCTTGCAACAGCACATGCTTTTGATGCAATGGTTATGATTCCTAACTGTGATAAGAATGTACCGGGCTTATTAATGGCTGCAGCAAGGGTTAATGTTCCTACAGTATTTGTAAGTGGTGGACCAATGCTTGCAGGTCATGTAAAAGGCTGTAAGACAAGTCTTTCAAGTATGTTTGAGGCAGTAGGTGCTTATACCGCAGGCAAAATAACAGCAGAAGAACTTGACGAATATGAGAATAAAGCATGTCCTACATGCGGTTCATGTTCAGGTATGTACACGGCTAACAGTATGAACTGTCTTACAGAAGCTATCGGTATGGGATTACGTGGCAACGGTACAATTCCTGCCGTATATTCGGACAGAATCAAGCTTGCAAAACATGCCGGTATGAAAGTTATGGAACTTCTTGAAAAGAATATACGTCCACTTGACATTATGACAGAGAAAGCTTTTATGAACGCACTTACAGTTGATATGGCACTTGGCTGTTCAACTAATACAATGCTTCACCTTCCTGCTATTGCAAAAGAAGCAGGTGTTAAGCTTAATCTTGATATTGCTAATGAAATCAGTGCAAAGACACCTAATCTTTGTCATCTTGCTCCGGCAGGACATCATTATATGGAAGAGCTTAATGAGGCAGGCGGAATTTATGCCGTTATGAATGAGCTTAATAAGAAAAACCTTCTTTATACAGATTTGATTACTGCAACCGGTAAGACAGTAGGCGAAAATATCGAAGGATGTGTTAATAAAGATACTGAAATAATAAGACCTATTGACAATCCATATTCTGCAACAGGCGGAATTGCCGTATTAAGAGGTAATATTGCACCTGATTCATGTGTTGTAAAGCGTTCTGCGGTTGTTCCTGAAATGCTTGTACATGAAGGTCCAGCAAGGGTGTTTGATTGTGAAGAGGATGCCATTGCAGCTATTAAGGGTGGCAAAATTGTTGCCGGAGACGTAGTTGTTATAAGATATGAAGGCCCTAAGGGTGGTCCCGGAATGAGAGAAATGCTTAATCCTACATCAGCGATCGCAGGTATGGGTCTTGGTTCAAGCGTTGCACTCATTACTGACGGACGTTTCTCAGGTGCATCAAGAGGTGCGTCAATAGGACATGTATCACCTGAGGCAGCGGTAGGCGGACCAATCGCCCTTATCGAAGAAGGAGATATCATTAAAATTGATATTCCTGCCAATACAATCAATGTAGATGTTAGTGACGAAGTTTTAGCAGAAAGAAAAGCAAAATGGCAGCCTAGAGAACCAAGGGTAACAAAGGGATATCTTGCAAGATATGCAAAGATGGTTACATCAGCAGATAAAGGTGCTGTTTTAGAGATAAAATAATATAGATAATGGAGAGTTGACATGCAATTAACAGGTTCACAGATTTTAATAGAGTGTCTCAAAGAACAAGGAGTAGACACAGTATTTGGGTATCCGGGAGGAGCAATACTTAATGTATATGATGAACTTTATAAACATTCAGATGAGATAAAACATATTCTTACAAGCCATGAGCAGGGTGCCAGCCACGCTGCTGACGGATATGCAAGAGCTACGGGCAAGGTTGGAGTATGTTTTGCCACATCAGGTCCCGGAGCTACTAATCTTGTAACAGGAATTGCAACGGCGTATATGGATTCAGTTCCGGTTGTTGCCATAACATGTAATGTAGGAGTACCACTTCTTGGAAAAGACAGTTTTCAGGAAATTGATATTGTTGGAGTGACACTTCCTATTACGAAACATAACTTTATTGTAAAGGACGTTAATAAGCTCGCTGATGTAATCAGGAATGCGTTCAGAATAGCTAAAGAAGGCCGTCCGGGCCCTGTACTCATTGACATTCCTAAGGATGTAACCGCAAAAATGGCAGATTATGAGTACAAAACACCGGTTGTACCTGAAGTTAATAAAAATATTGACAACAATGAAATTGCTGAAGCAATAGATATGATTAAAAAAGCAAGAAAGCCATTTGTATTTGTAGGCGGTGGTTCAATAATTTCAGGTGCTTCAGCCGAGATTGCCGAATTTGTGGAAAAAGTTGATGCCCCTGTGTGTGATACACTTATGGGTAAGGGCGCATTTGACGGCACCAATGAAAGATATACCGGAATGCTCGGAATGCATGGTACCAAGACTTCTAATTTCGGCGTTATGGAATGTGACCTTTTAATAGTTCTTGGTGCAAGATTTTCTGACCGTGTAACGGGAGATACAAGCAAATTTGCTTCCAACGCCAGAATTTTGCAGATAGACATTGACCCGGCCGAAATCAATAAGAATATTAAAGTTGATATGTCGATAGTAGGCGATATCAAAGTTGTTCTTGAAGCAATTAATGCAGGGCTTGATAAAGAAAATCATAAAGAGTGGATGAACCATATCTACGAAATGAAAAAAGAATATCCGCTCAAATACAATAAGGATATTCTTACAGGACCATATCTTATGGAGAAGATTTTTGAAGTAACAGACGGTAATGCAATTATTACAACTGAGGTCGGACAACATCAGATGTGGGCTGCCCAGTATTATAAATACAAAGAGCCTAGAACTTTCCTTTCATCAGGAGGTCTTGGTACAATGGGCTACGGACTTGGTGCATGTATCGGTGCCAAGTTAGGCCGTAAGGACAAGATTGTTATCAATATCGCCGGAGACGGATGCTTCAGAATGAATATGAATGAAGTAGCAACAGCTACCAGATATAACATTCCTATTATCGAAATAATTGTTAATAACCATGTACTTGGAATGGTAAGACAGTGGCAGACACTTTACTATGGTCAAAGATATTCTTATACCGTTCTTGAAGACCAGGTTGATTACGTTAAAGTTGCAGAGGGCCTTGGAGCTAAGGCATACAGAGTTGAGACCAAGGAAGATTTTGAAGCAGCCCTTAAGGATGCCATTGCGATGAATATACCATGCGTACTTGATTGCCATATTGAAAAAGATGATAAGGTATTTCCTATGGTTTCACCGGGAGCATCTTTAATGGAAACATTTGATTGTTAATTAAAAATATTATACGAGGAGGCAGATTCATGAAAAAATCAGCAAAGATATATGCTGTCTTGATTGCCCTTGCATTATTGTTTACGGCAGGGTGCGGAAGAAAAACAGCAGATTCAGATAATGTTGAAAGCAGTAATGAACTGCCTTCATTTATTTCTGAGACCACAACAACAGCTAATGATGAAGTCAGTACCGAAAAAGAAACCGGTACAACGGGTGAAAACGAGCCGGAAGAGCAGACAACGGATACCGTGGTAATACCGGAAACAACGGCACAGACAACCCCGCAGACAACTCCTGCGAGGGAGAATGTGACTACCCGTGCCACAGAGCCGGAGCCGACACCTGCCCCACAGACTGAGACTAAAGGACAGGAGAATGTTCCTGCGACCAAGCCTGCAGCGCATGATATGTCAGCATATCCTGCCTACAGCAGTTCCAATAATTACTCCGAATTGACAAAATCATACAGTAATGTGACGGAAGATGATATTAATACGATTAACAGTATTCTTAACAGCATAATTAAGCCCGGAATGACCGAAACAGAGAAGATAAGAACTGTTCATAACTGGATAGTATGCAACACAACATACAATGATAACTACTATGACAGAGGTGACAGTTTCAATCATGTAAGTAATCTTTTAAATAATAAGACAGGTGTATGCCAGGGGTATTCTGTTACTTTTTATATATTTATGAAACAGATGGGTATACCATGTACACTGGTAATGGGGAAAACAGATAATGTGTCCCATGCGTGGAATGCTGTGAAATTAGACGGAAACTGGTATTATATTGACGTTACATGGGATGACCCTGTAGTAAACGGGACAAGTAACTATCCAGGAGGAGACAATATCTCTTATGAGTATCTTCTTTGTACTTACAATCATATATCCATAACACATACAGAAGATAATTACATCGGAACAACACCTCTTCCAAACGGAATATCTAATGATTATAATGATTTAATGTACAGAATGTCAGGATTTACCAATGTTATGAGAGTGAATTCTTCAGAAGAACTTGCAGACAGACTGCAGGGATTTATGAATAAATCGGGTAAATATGCGATTATTCTGGAAAATGAAAAGATTACCATGAATGATGGTGTTGACGCGGTTAAGAATTACCTTAAGAATCTTAACAGAGGATATAGTGTATCCATATCATATAGTACCAATTTATTGGCAGTTACAGTAGATTTTACATAAAAAAACAGGCATTGCTGCCTGTTTTTTTTAATCCTCAAATGGTCGTATTCTGTATTTAACACCAAGCCGGTCACAAATTGCCTGACATTCTTTTTCTTCTTCATGGGTAATAGTTGTTTCAACTGTTGTCATAACAACATTAGGCACATATTTTACGGCTTCTTTTGCAAAATCAAGCATTGCATCATAAGAAATATCACCGAAACGGCTTCTTACAAGTTCATGGTATCTTTCCTTGTTAGGGGTATTAAGGCTTATTGAAACAGTATCAATAAGACCTTTTAACTCAGGGGTAATGTCCCTGCCGCATACGAGATTGCCAAGTCCGTTTGTATTAATTCTTGTCGGCTTATTAAAGGTGTCCTTTACGTATCTGGCAACTTTTAACAATACGTCTATTCTTTCAGTTGGTTCACCGAAGCCACAGAATACAACTTCCTTGTATTTGTTAAGGTCGAATTTGCTGAATTCTGCGATTACCTCTTCGTAAGATGGCTCTCTTTCAAGCCACAAAACACCTGAATTTTCCATATGGTCCCTGGTCTGTCTTAAACAGAAAGTGCAGGAACATGGACATTTGTTGGTAAGATTAACATATAAATTATCATGTACTTCATATAGTATAGTCATATTGGTCAACTCCTGTTATTATTAGTTACATTTTAAGGTATGAAGAACTTCTTCAAAGCATACACCGTCAGTAGGCGGAATGTCAAAGGTTTCCGTAACTTCGATACATTTTTTAACAAAAGAAGAGGCTCTTTTTACGGATTCCCTGAAATCAATGTCATGTACCGCATCTGCCGCTATTATTGCTGAAAACACATCACCGGTGCCGGAACGGACATGACCGACTCTTTTTTGCCTTGTTGTATAAATACCTTTGTCGGTGTCATATATATAGTTGGTAAGAAAAATACCGCTGTCTATTCCTGTTATTACAATCTTTTTTGCACCGTATTCGGCAATCTTCATAAGCAGGGCTTCATAATCTTTTTTTACGAATGTTTCAGGTGTGTACGGAGTATCTGTGAGAATACATGCTTCCGTCAGATTCGGGGTAAGGATATCGGCATATTTTACAAGATCTTTCATTGCCATACACATATCATCCGTATAGGTTGGATAAGGTTTACCGTTGTCTCCCATAACCGGGTCTATTATGACCTTTGTATCATCCGTGCGGAAATCACGGATAAAATCCTGCACAATTTCTATCTGTTTTCTTGAGCCTAAAAAACCTGACAGGATACCTTTAAAACGTAAATCAAGTTTTTTCCAGTTACTTATATATTCTTCCATGTTGTGGGTGTAATCTTCAAAAAAATATTCTTTGAAACCTGTATGGTTAGAAAAAACAGATGTGGGAACGGCACAGCATTGTATTCTGAGCTGCGAAATTATAGGAAGGGAGACTGCAATAGAGCATCTCCCAAATCCTGAAAAATCGTTTATAACGGCGATTTTATTTTGCCTATTGTGATCGGTCTGATTCATAAATTCTCCTCAGTCCTGCCTTTTTTGCTGCAAACCAAAGTACGGCAAACAATACAACGTTGGCTGCGTATTCAAGGGCAAGTCCCGGAATCTGGGTGAATCCCGCATAGAGACTTCCGGCTACGATAGCACCTACAAAAGTATAACCAGCAAAAGGTATAAGCATTGAAATTATTGCCGCAAAAATATATTTAAGGCTGAACTTATCAAATAATTTTATTAAACCATAAAATGCAAGTGGCATGAGCACTTTTATAATCAGTGTTGGAAACGCCCATACAGGCATTGATAATAAATCGGCGATTGCAGAACCGACGCCGCCTATGAACAGTCCGTAAGGACATGGCATTACATAGCAGAACAGCAAAATAATGCAGTTTCCTATATTAAAATATCCGAGTGGTATCGGAATCTGGATAAATCTTGTCACAAGACATACTATGGCTGTGAAAACAGAAGCCAGGCATAAATTTTTTGTTGTCATTTTATTTACTTCCTTAAAATTTTTATGTGTATTTCTGTTTCCATGAAAACACTATGATAATACCATTCGGGTGGATTGATTTAAAGTACCAGATTTTAATAATTATAACATACCAGAATGAAAGACTTTTATATACACTTTTATGCACAAATGCCAATTGTCTATTGACTGAATATTTTTTTTGACGTAAAATAAACACTATATTGTTTTAGAAGACAAAAGGAGGCACACGAAAGTGGGACGTATTTACAATTTTTCAGCGGGCCCGGCCGTTTTACCGGAAGAAGTATTAAGAGAAGCAGCAGATGAGATGCTTGACTACAAAGGATCCGGGATGTCGGTTATGGAAATGAGCCACAGATCCAAGGTATACGACAATATCATTAAGGAAGCAGAAGCAGATTTAAGAGAGATTATGAATATACCTGACAATTATAAGGTACTTTTCCTTCAGGGCGGCGCATCACAGCAGTTCGCAATGATTCCTATGAATCTTATGAAGAATAAGAAGGCAGGATACATTGTAACAGGACAGTGGGCTAAGAAAGCATATCAGGAAGCTAAGATTTATGGTGAGGCTATTGAACTTGCATCATCGGCAGATAAGACATTTTCGTACATACCTGACTGTTCAGACCTTGATATACCTGAGGATTGTGATTACGTTTATATCTGTGAGAACAATACAATTTATGGTACAAAGTATAAGGAACTTCCTAATACTAAGGGACACACACTTGTTGCAGATGTATCATCATGTTTCTTGTCAGAACCTGTTGATGTAACAAAGTACGGCGTTATCTATGGCGGTGTCCAGAAGAACATCGGACCGGCAGGTGTTGTTATTGTTATTATCAGGGATGACCTTATTACAGAGGATACACTTCCCGGAACACCTACAATGCTCAAGTATAAGATTCATGCAGATAATGACTCATTATATAATACACCACCTGCTTATGGCATCTATATCTGCGGTAAGGTATTCAAGTGGATTAAGAAGATGGGCGGCCTTAAAGCAATGAAGGAACGCAACGAAAAGAAAGCAGCCATACTTTATGATTTCCTTGACCAGAGTAAATTATTCAAGGGAACAGTAGTTCCTAAGGATCGTTCATTAATGAATGTTCCTTTTGTTACAGGTAATGAAGAACTTGATGCCAAGTTTGTTAAAGAAGCTAAAGAAGCAGGCTTTGAGAACCTTAAAGGACACAGAACTGTGGGCGGTATGAGAGCCAGCATTTATAATGCAATGCCAATAGAAGGTGTTCAGAAGTTAGTTGAATTTATGAAAAAATTTGAAGAAGAAAATGCATAAAGAAATAACTGCTCGGGTGTATTGCCCGGGTAGTGTTTTATAGAAGGAGATAAGATGTTCAAATATAATTGTTTAAATGCTATTTCAGAGGCTGGACTTAAGTCTTTAAGCTCTGATTTTGTAAAGACGGATGATGTTAATGAAGCAGAAGCCATTCTTGTAAGAAGTGCGGCTATGCACGATATGGAATTTTCAGATAACCTTCTTGCAGTAGCAAGAGCAGGTGCCGGTGTCAATAATATTCCTCTTGATAAATGTGCCGAAAAGGGTATTGTGGTATTTAATACTCCCGGTGCCAATGCTAACGGCGTTAAAGAGCTTGTTATTGCAGCAATGATTCTTACATCAAGAAATCTTATTGCAGCTAATGGCTGGGTTAATGAGAATAAAGATGATGAGAATATAGGAAAGACAATGGAAAAGGCAAAGTCTAAGTTTGCCGGAAGAGAAGTTAAAGGCAAAAAGCTTGGCGTAATCGGACTTGGAGCAATCGGTGTACTTGTTGCCAACGCAGCATCTTCACTCGGTATGGAAGTAATCGGATGTGATCCATTCCTTTCAGTTCAGAATGCTCTTAATCTTTCAAGAAAAGTTAAGCTTGTAAAAGAAAGAGAAGAAGTATTCAGAGGATGTGATTATATCACAGTACATGTGCCATTGCTTGATGATACTAAGGAAATGATTAATGCCGATACTATTTCAATGATGAAAGACGGTGTTATCATTCTTAACTTTGCAAGAGATCTTCTTGTTAAAGAAGATGCAGTAATCGAAGGACTTGCAAGCGGTAAGATTGCCGGATATGCTACAGACTTCCCATCAGTTAAGCTTGCTAATACAAAGGGAGTAGTTGCATTCCCACATCTTGGAGCATCTACAACAGAGTCAGAAGATAACTGTGCTGTAATGGCTGCTGCAGAAATTACAGATTACCTTGAAAATGGTAATATAAGAAATTCCGTTAATTTCCCGGCATGTGATATGGGCGTATGTTCACAGGCAGGAAGAATCGCTGTTCTTCATAAAAATGTACCTAATATCATCAGTGGATTAACTACCGTATTCGGTCAGAGCGGAATTAACATTGATAAGATGATGAACCAGAGCAGAGGCGAATACGCATATTCAATTATCGATATCGACAAAGCCGGTGCTAAGGATATTGCTGATGAGATAGCAACCAAAGAAGGAATTCTTAAGGTAAGAGTTATTAAATAAAAGGAGAAAAAATGGCTGATATAAAACCCTTTCAATGTATTAGACCTGAGAAAGAGCTTGCAAAGCATGTGGCTTCATTACCATATGATGTATATAACAGGAGTGAAGCATGTGAAAAAGTCAAAGGCAGGGAGCTCTTGTTTCTTAATATTGACAGACCTGAGACACAGTTTGACGATTCTGTAGATACATATGCGGATGTTGTATATGATGAGGCAAGAAGACTGCTTGATAAAGAAATATCAGATGGTGTGTTTATAGAAGACAAAGATAATGCTTATTATATCTATGAGCTGACAATGGACGGAAGAGTACAGACAGGTATTGTTGCCTGTGCCTCCATTGATGATTACCTTAATAATATAATCAAGAAGCATGAGAAAACAAGGGCAGATAAAGAACTGGACAGAATTAACCATGTTGACAGAACAAGTGCACAGACAGGTCCGATTTTTCTTGCCTACAGAGCTAATGAAAAGATAAAAGACATCATTTGCACTGTTAAGGAACATCCTCCGATATACGACTTTGTCTGCGATGATGATGAGATAAGACACAGGGTATTCAAAGTATCCGAACAGAAAGATATTGACGGTATCAGGGAGGCGTTTGATTCAATTAATTCGATTTATATTGCTGATGGACACCATAGGGCAGCATCAGCAGTTAAGGTAGGGCTTAAGAGAAGGGAAGAACACCCTGACTATACAGGCAAGGAAGAATTTAATTATTTCCTTTCTGTTTTATTCCCGGACGAAGAATTGATGATAATGCCATATAACAGAGTTGTTAAGGATTTAAACGGTCTTACTAAAGAAGAGTTTTTTAATGCAGTTTCCAAATATTTTGACATTGAACCCCGTGGAAAAAAAGCATTTTATCCGGAACACAAAGGTGAGTTCGGAATGTATCTTGGTGATGAATGGTATCTGCTGTCTGCGAAGGAGAGCATATTATCAGAAGACCCGGTTGATGGTCTTGATGTAGCCGTTCTTCAGGATTTCCTTCTCACACCTATTCTTGGAATAGGAGATCCGAGAGTTGATAAGAGAATTGATTTTATAGGCGGAATAAGAGGCCTTAAAGAACTTGAAGACAGAGTCCATAATGATATGGCAATTGCGTTTTCAATGTTCCCTACGTCAATTTCGGAACTTTTTGATGTGGCTGATGCAGATATGCTTATGCCACCTAAATCTACTTGGTTTGAACCAAAGCTCAGAAGCGGCATATTCATACACAGAATAGAAGAGTAAATACAAAAAGGCATGCAAAAATCTAATTGCATGTCTTTTTAATTACCCTGGAATGTGGTACAATATAGAAAATACATTTCAGGGAGAAATTTTATATGGATAAAAAACTTTATGATTTAATGAACTGGCCTGATATAGAGGGAATTATTTATTCGGATGGCTGTAATCCTAAGAATCTTTTGGGAACACATTCCGTCAAAGGTGGAATTTTAATACAGTCATTTTATCCTGCTGCAGTAGGCGCAACCGTTAAAGCTGCGGATGGCAAGACATATGAGATGGAAATGGCAGATGAAGAGGGGTATTTTGCCGTACTTATACCTGTAAAAAGTAAATTCGCATATACGGTTGAGTTCCGTTTTGAGGACGGTAATACATTTGAGACAGATGATGCGTATAACTATCCTTCAATGATTAAGAAGAGTGATTTGAAATCTTTTATTGAAGGAAATAATAACCATGTATATAGATTCCTTGGTGCCCATGAAATGGATTATAAGGGCACTAAAGGCGTTGATTTTGCAATATGGGCACCGGAGGCATTAAGAGTAAGTGTTGTCGGTGAATTTAATAACTGGGATGGAAGAATACATCAGTTAGAGGCAATTGACAGCACAGGTGTATTTGAACTTTTTGTTCCGGGAGTTAAAGCTTCTTCACTTTACAAATTTGAAATCAGACTTAAAGGCGGTAAAGTTGTCCTTATAACAGATCCTTTTTCAAAGATGGCTGAAAGTAAGAGTGAACCGGCATCATTTGTATGTGATGATAATTTTAAATGGTCTGATGAAGAATGGCTTAGCAACAGAAAGAGCCGCAATAAGTACAAAGAAGCTCCTATGTCAGTATATACATATTCTTTGCCTGATGAGGATGTGACATATAAGGAAATAACACAGGCAATAGAAAATACTTTTTCTGAAAGCAGATTTACCCATGTGGTTCTTAAAAATGTAATTAATACCTATACCGGACTTTATCTTGACTATGACAGGACCGGGTATTTTAGCATAAACAACAGATACGGAAGCCTTGATGATTTTAAAACGTTGATTAATTCTTTACACAAAAGGAATATAGGTGTTCTTATCCAATGGAATTTTGATGATATTAATGTAGGCCGTAACGAAGTTGCCAATATTATGTATTCATCAGCTTCGTATATTATTGAAGAGCTTCATGCAGACGGAATAGTTGCAGACAGATTAGGTAATGCCGTATATCTTGATTTTGAAAGGGATAAATGGACTTCTAATATGTTTGGCGGCAGGGAAAATCTTGAAGCTGTTGATTTTGTAAGAGGTCTTAATGAAATTTTTGGTAAACAGTATAAGGATGTAATAACCGTTGCGGATGACAGGGCAGGCTGGCCTGATGTGACAGGAAGCATCAAAGAAGATGGTGCTCTTGGATTTGATTACAGTATTAACCATATTTTTGGTGATAATCTTATATACTTTCTGGGATGTGATCCTTTATTCAGAAAAGGAAGATATAATAAGCTTTCTCTTAGCATGGTTACTTTTTATAATCAGGACAGCATACTTGCATTTGATGCAGACAGTATTAACATGCTGGAAGCTAAGATACCCGGACGGATTCATGGAGATAAGATGGCGAATTTAAGGGCTGCATTTGCTTATTCCTTTGCTCATCCGGGCAAAAAGACAATATATTCCGGTAACGGAGAAGAAACATGGAATACTTTTGTTAAAGCTCTTACAGATTTTTATAATAAACATTCCGAATTATCAGAGATGGATTATGAAAGCGACGGTTTTGAATGGATTAATAATATTTCCGGTAATGAGTGCGTACTCAGCTTTGTGCGAAAGTCAAAGGACGGTAGAATACTTGTTGTAATAGCTAATTTTACTCCGGTTATCAGGGAGAAGTATAAGATTGGTGTTCCTTTTGAAGGCAGATATAAAGAAATCTTTAACACCGACGATGAGAAATTCGGCGGAAGTGGAATTCTTAATAAGAGAGCTGTTTCGTCAAAGAAGGATGAGTGCGACGGACGCGCAGACTCAATAAGATTAACATTGCCTCCTTTAGGCGTTATAGTGCTTGATTATACTAAGACAGTGGCGAAGAAAGGAAATACTAAATAATGAATGTATTGCTTTTTCAGACAGCACAGATTTTTACCAAAGCTAACTGGGAAAAAGTTTTGAAATCAGTTGCTACATGGTGTCTTGGATTTGGCAAAAATCTGTTGATTGCAATAATCGTGCTGGTTGTTGGAAATAAATTAATAAAATGTCTGTTGAAATTTATCGGAAAAGCTAACGAGAAATCAAAATTGGAACCAATTGTAACGAAATTCCTTTCATCACTTATTAAATTTGGTCTGTATGGCGTTCTTGCCATTGTGATTATAGGAATACTTGGCATACCTGCATCATCGTTTATAGCAGTATTAAGTGCTGCCGGACTTACAATCGGTCTTGCTTTTCAGGGAAGCCTTTCAAACTTTGCCGGCGGTGTGCTGATACTTCTTTTTAAACCGTTTAAAATCGGAGATTTTGTCAAGGAAGATGTGCATGGCAATGAAGGGTTAGTTGAGGGTATTGATTTATTTTATACCAGAATGAGAACTTTTGATAATAAGATGGTTATAATTCCCAATGGTTCCCTGGCTAATACAAGCATTACCAACTATACTGCCAACAACAAACGAAGAATTGAAATCAAAGTAGGGATAAGCTACGATTCCGATATGAAAAGGGCAAAGGACATTCTTATGAATGTTATTAATTCGCAGGACGGCATCCTTAAAAACGAAGATAACAAGGTATATGTGGATGCACTTGAAGAAAGCCAGATAACGATTGGGACAATGGCATGGGTCATGACAGATGATTATTGGAAAATCAAATGGGAATTAACGGAGAAATTCAAAAATGCCCTTGATGATGCCGGTATAGAAATACCTTTCAACCAGCTTTCTGTTACAATTAATGAGAAACAGAGGAAATAAAAGTGGCGGATAAGAAAAAGAAAAAAAGAAACTTTGCTGAAATTATTCTTATAATAAGTGCGTTAGTTCTTGGATTACTGATAATACTTCTTGTTGCGGGCAACAAGAAAAAAATAATAATTGACGGTGGGTCACATCCTGAGTTTTCAGGCAATTATCCACTGCCGTCTGAGATAACGGATGGAGATAAGAGTACCTATTTTGCATATATGGAAATTCCGGATCTTATTTTTAAGAAGATGGTTAATGTATCATTTACAGATGATTGTCCTGTTACAAGAGAGGATTTAAGATATGTCAAAGTTCTCTATTGGGGAACAGACTACGAACCTCATACCGGTGAGCTTATTGTAAATAAGGCAATAGCCGAAAAGACAAGAGATGTTTTTTATGAACTTTATAAAGCGTCATATCCTATAGAGCAGATTGCCCTAATAGACGAATATGGTGGAAATGACGAAGTTTCTATGTCATATAACAATACATCATGTTTTAATGCAAGAAAAGTTGCCAAGACTGATTCATGGTCTAAGCATGCATACGGAATGGCAATAGATATTAACCCCTTGTACAACCCGTATGTGGGCGAAAATGGGACGATACTCCCTATATCGGGAGAAATATATGCTGACAGAGATAAAGTCTTTAAAATGAAAATAGACAATTCTGATTACGCATACTCTGTATTTACAAAGGCAGGTTTTACCTGGGGAGGCAGTTGGGAAAAAGTTAAGGATTACCAGCATTTTGAATTTAATAATTAGAATATAAAAAGGACTGTGTACAATCACAGTCCTTTTATATTGCCTATAGAATTATTCTTCGTTAAGAAATGCTTCACAGATCTTGATTTCTTCAAGCATTGCCGCTTTGCCGGGAGCACCTTTTGTAAGTCTTTTTTCTACACATGTTTTAAGGCTTATTGCTTCGTATATGTCATTTTCAAATACAGGACAGATTTTTTTATATTCCTCTAAAGGAAGTTCGTCAAGAGAAATATTTTTCTCGATACATAATAATACAAGCTGTCCGATAATGCCGTGGGCATCTCTGAATGGAATACCATGGTTGACAAGGTAATCAGCTGCATCAGTGGCATTTGTGAAGCCGTTTTTGGCACTTGCTTCCATAACTTCTTTGTTAAAAGTCATTGTATCAATCATTCCGGTAAACAGGAGTATACAACCCTTTGTTGTATCAATGGCATCAAAAGTCAGTTCCTTATCTTCCTGCATATCTTTGTTATATGCCAAAGGAAGTCCTTTCATAGTAGTAAGAATTGACATAAGGGCACCATATACACGGCCTGTCTTACCGCGTACAAGTTCAGCAATGTCGGGATTCTTTTTCTGTGGCATAATTGAACTTCCGGTTGAATAAGAATCGTCTAATTCAATAAATCTGTATTCATTGGAGTTCCATATAATGATTTCCTCTGAAAATCTGCTGAGGTGCATCATAATTGTGGATAAAGCACTTAAATATTCAATTATGTAATCCCTGTCTGATACGGAATCCATACTGTTATTGGTTGCACCATTAAATTTAAGAAAATCTGCGGTAAAATCCCTGTCCAAAGGATATGTGGTGCCGGCAAGTGCACCTGCACCCAGAGGGCAGTAGTTCATTCTGTCATAAATATCATCAAGTCTTGTGCAGTCTCTTCTGAACATTTCAAAATATGCTCCGAAATGATGGGCTACAGTGACAGGCTGGGCTTTCTGAAGATGTGTAAATCCCGGCATATAGGTCTCAATATTTTCTTTCATTATTCTTAAGATAACTTTAAGAAGATCCTTTAAAAGAGCATTGGTCTCTTTAACTTCATCACGGACATAAAGGCGCATGTCAAGGGCAACCTGGTCATTACGGCTTCTTCCTGTATGAAGTTTTTTACCTGTATCGCCTATTCTTTCTATAAGAGTAGCCTCAACGAAGGAGTGGATATCTTCGTATTCAGGGCTGATTTCAAGAACACCTGTATCTATATCTGTCTTAATCTGTTCAAGGGCATTAAGAATGGCAAACCTTTCTTCGTTAGTTACGATATTCTGTTTTGCCAACATATTAACGTGGGCAATACTGCCATCAATGTCCTGTTTGTAAAATTTCTGGTCAAAAGAAATTGATGCATTAAAGTTATGCACTAATTGGTTGGTTTCTTTTGTGAATCGTCCGCCCCAGAGTTTCATTGTTCAGTTTCCTCGCTTTCCTGTTTTTTATCGGTTTTTTTATTTTTGCTGTTAATCTTATATATCATTGTTTCTATTGCATTTTCTTCGGTTATTTCTGTTTTGAACTTAATCCTGAAGAAAACAAGACTTCCTATAATTATAAAGCTTATTATGGAAATTACAAGACCTGCCTTATAATTTCCGGCGGTAAATTTCATTTCGATGGTATGTGTTCCGGCAGATAATTCAACAGCCAGGAATGCATCACCAACTTTTTGGGTAGAAACAGGTGTTCCGTCTACATATACTGTCCAGCTCTTATCATAAGGTATTGAAGTAAACATAAGACCGGATTTGTCTGCGGTAATTGTACCTGTGATTCTTGTATCACTATAGGATGTCACATTAAGACCACCTGCAGAAAGTTTAGTCATGGCTTCTTTGAACTTATCTTCATCCACTGCGTATACGAGAGGTCTCAGACTTCCTTTTTCTGAATCGGAAGGAGTGAGAGAAATGGTTGAACCGGCTTCTACATATCCTATGTCAAGGGTACGTCCGTGGTTTACACCTGTAAAATTATAGCTGTCACTGTTTATATAACCATAGATTGTTTCTATGTTTTTGTTCTGGACATATACATATACAAACATATTTTTGTCAGGGGTAATCGTCACTTTAGTACCGTTTTCATCATAACTTATAGGTGTCATTATGTTATCAATGCCTGTTGCATGGTATAAAAAGTTATTCTGGACGTTAAACGGATTAGTTTCAACCGTATACAAAAGGTTCTCGTCAATGTCCCCCGGAACCATATAGGCAATCGGAAGAACATATTCGTTCTTGTATAAAAATTCACCATCATTACCTGAGTAATAGGTAAAAATATCATTATCAGGCATATGCTCATTAGTAAGCAGGTATTTTACATTTAAAATTGAGTATATCAAAGGTGTGGCACCATTTAATGCGTAGGCATTGGTTGAGTGTTCAAGACCGAGACTTCCGTAAAATGATGTAAGTCCGGCATATGCAGTAGATGAAAAAGTGGATGTGCTGTGGAAATTATTCCATGTTGCATCATTTTTCGAACGGTAGCCTTTATATTTATGGATACGGTAGAATGATGTATCATTTTTTTCAACATCGTTAATTACAGTGCTGACTCCTTCATAATCTTTTAGATATGCTGAACGTACCGTTGTGCCGTAGCCGGTTTTTTCGGTATTCATTGTTACTTCAACAATTGCAATCGCAAAAATGGCCACAAGGAAATAACTTGTATATTGTTTCCATTTCTTTATAAAGAAGAAGAAAAGTACATATATTACAATAAAAATTCCGCTTAGATATATAGAACGGAAATCAATGTCTTTATCTCCCAGAGAATTTCCTATATACATAAGGAAAAGCAGAACACCCCACATACTTCCCGCAAGCTGTTTTTCCGAATAATCCCGGATATTTACAGCAGCTTCATAACATATTTCAAGAATCAGGAATACATATATAAAAGACTGTCGGCATGGGAGACTGTTAGGAAAATGAAAACCATGCCATATAAAATTAGGTATATTCATATTGAAAGCAGTAAGGAAGATAAAAAGTGCAATCATTTTAGTGATTTTTTCTTTCTTGCTGATTTTTTTACTCATTACAAAAAGCGGAACAAGTACAAATGCAGCAACACCGCAGTAGATATTTGGGTGATGTTCAAGTCCTAAATGTACGTCAACATTGATAAGATGACGTTTGAACATGGCAAAGAATGAAAAATATCTTGTCATAACCTTAGGAAAACTGAAATCCGATGATGCTGTGTATTGTAATGCTGCCATTTCAGGAAGAAGAAGAACGGAAGCTACACCGCCTGCTAAAAGGGAATATCCTATAAAGCAGAAGATTGACTTCATGTAGTTCTTTTTATTTCCAAGGTTTTCAGAAATAATTAATACGAAAAAGTATATTACCATTGAGATACATATCATAATGGCAATGTAGTAATTTGAAAGAATGGCAAGTCCAAGAGTAATTGTGTATAAAAGTCCTTTATGTTCTTTTACAAGTCTTTCAAGACCAAGAACTATAAGTGGCAGAAGGACAACACTGTCTAACCACATAATGTTCCAGCTATATGCGGTAGTAAAGCCGCTTAATGCGTAAAAAAGACCAAAAATTGCGGCAGTAATGGATATTTTTCCTCTGTGTTTACATAAATAATATGTGAATGTAAAACTTGATAAAGCAATTTTTATCATTATTATATAGTCCATAATCTCTAAAAGATTCTTTTTAGGGAAAAGGGCGATAAACCAGTTGATAGGACTTGAAAGATAGTATCCGTAAAGTGCAAGGAAATTGCTGCCCATTCCTATGTCCCAACTGTATTGCAGGCTTCCTCCGTTTCTTATTTTGTCCCAAAGATTAGAAAAGAAAGGAGCATACTGATGATACATATCCGAACGGAGATAGACCGAGTCACCGAACGGATATATTCCTCTCATAATGTAAATAGCTAACATAATAATAAGAGGCACGATAAATGCCATAATGTATACGGCTCTGCAGTGCGTTATTTCATAGATAGCCTGTCTTGATAAATTCTTCCTTATTGCTTTTTTTTCGTCAGTCATTGTTGACCCCCTTGTTTTTAGTTCTTTTATGTTTAAATATCAGGAATTTACTTGCAAAATAATTAAGAATAATAACAACTATGCTTGCAATAGCTTTTGAAATATACTGGTTCATATGAAAACATGTTGTAACTGCAAGAAAACCTTCTTCAAATAAGAAAGAGAGTATTCTTGCACCTGTAAATCCCGCAAACTCAGGGAAAAGTACCGCAGGGGCAAAGCTTTTACTCTCAAATACAAATATTTTATTGGTAATAAATGCAAAAATTACAGCGACAATAAAAGCAATTACATTAGCTATCAGTACCGGAACTTTAAACCTGCTGTTAAAAATCCAGAATATAAAATAATTAACAACAGTAGTAAGGATACCGAATATGAGATATACTATGGTTTCTTTATTAACAAACTTTTTAATTAATGTTTTCATCGTCAGGGTCCTTTTTGCTTTCGATGTTGGTCTCTTTTGTTATAAATATAGGCCGTTTCTTAATTTCAACAAATATCCTTGCAATGTATTCACCTAACACACCTATTGAAAGTTCGATGATTCCTCCGATAAACAAAAGAACAATCATGGTAGAGGCATATCCCGGCAGATCAATTCCCATTGTAAGTGTCTTAATAAGTATATATAATGCATAAACAATAGCAATACCGGATATAATAAAGCCCATTATTGCAAGAAATTTCAGGGGTTTAACCGAAAAAGAAAATATTCCGTCCATTGCGTATCTTGTAAGTCCCTTAAAACTCCATTTGCTTGTGCCTAATGTACGTTCAACATTTTCGTAAGGAATCCATTCCGTATCAAATCCAACCCAGCAGAATAAACCTTTCGAGAAACGCTGGACCTCTTTCATACTTACAATGGAATCAACCATTTTGCGGCACATGATACGGTAATCAACGGCTCCGTAAGGCATATTGCTGTCAGTCAGTTTATTGTTAAATTTATAAAAACGCTGGGAGAAAAAACTTCGTATTTTTTTTTCACCTTTTCTTGAAGTACGATATGCGGCGCAACAGTCATGACCATTATTGACACTTTCTATCATATGAGGTATGAGAGCAGGGGGATGCTGTAAATCGGCATCCATTACTATGACGTAATCACCTGTGGATGATTTAAGGCCGGCATACATTGCTGATTCTTTTCCGAAGTTTCGGGAAAAAGAAATGTATTTTACATTATCATAAGAAGCAGCAAGCCCTTTTAAAATAATCATTGTATTATCTTTACTGCCGTCATTTACAAAAATATAATTAAATTTGTAACCCTGTATTCCGGATACAACTTTTTCCGTCTCATTGTAATAAGAAGTAAGAACAGGCTCCTCATTATAACAAGGCACGATAATATCTACTGTTTTCATTATATATTCACCTTAATTTTATTATATATGTCAGACAACATAATCGGTTTGATTATATATTAAAGACATATCTATGTCAAAATTTTATTCTATCAGGCGGCGTATCATTTCAGCATTAAATGTAACATTTGTCACATGGTTGACCTCAATCTGGTAGAGTGCGTGTGCGGCAAGATGCTCGGCAACCTGCTCAACATCCCTTATACCCGATGTCTGGGAACAAAGTTTCACTATTGCATCAAGTCCGTCATCTGTGACAGATATTTCATCATTCGACATACCCATTCTTTTAAGAATTTTTGGAAGGGCATATTTTGTAAAAATTATTTTTTTCTCATCAGGTGTATAATCAGGAATTTCGATAACGGCAAATCGGGACATAATAGGTGCGCTGATTTTGCTTTTGTCATTAGCAGTAGCAATAGGATAAACACCATCTGTAGGAATCATACATTCCATATAGTTATCGGTAAAACCGAGATTATCAAGCAATGTAAGGAGTACATCGGCAGGGTTGCCGTTGCCCTTTCCTTCATTGGCTTTATCAAGCTCATTGATAATAAATACTAACTTGGATTCTCCTGCCTGTGCAAATGCTTCCATAATTATACCTGGTTTGGCATTGGCATATACCCTTGAGCTTCCTGTTAATTGTTCAGGGTCATTGATTGAACTCATATCAAGCGTTGTAAAACTTAATTTCAGGATTTTTGCAACAGCGTAGGCAACCTGGGATTTACCTGTTCCGGCAGGTCCTACGATAAGCAGACCATAGGCAGGAAGCGTATGTGTTCTGTTAATCTGGATAATTGTTTCTATAATTCTCTGTTTTACTTTTTCCATTCCATATAATTCTTCATCAAGAATTCTTTTGGCTTCAACAGGATCAATTGAGGCAAAGTAATTATTTTTCCAGTTAATGCTCATCATTGTTGAGAGAGCACGCTGTGCATGACGGCGTTCTTCAGGGGACACTTCGTTTGATTTGGCAACAACGAGATTTCTCCTTGCCCATACCTGGATATTTTCGGGAAGGGTCTTTCCGGCACATGCTATAAAGTCTGTTATGCTCTGGATACTGGTAAGCTTCATTCCGTCTCCGTCTGAATCATTCTCATCGTTTTCATCCGTAACTTCTTCAGAAGGCGGATCGCTTGAGAGAAGTCTCTCTATCATGTATTGTAAAAATCCGTCACCGGAAGAAAGCTTTGAGTGATTAAGAAAGGCTTGTTCGCGGATTTTGTACACGCAGTAGCCCTCATCGGTGAGTATACCGGAAAGCCTGACTTTTATATGATTCTCGCCAAGCCATTTATAAAGACTTGTAAATCTTGAATCAATCCGTACTATGTCATAAGAAGCCTTTTCACTGTCATTGTGTAATTCAAAGGATGTTCTTTTAATAGGGTTAATAAACATTCCGTTGGTGTGGTGGGTAAATTTATTATCCGGGTTGGCAATAACCATTATAGGATTTTCTGCCGAGGCAGTATTGGACCAGGATTTAAAAGTTATATATGTGCATATGCTTTCGTTGCTGTCCGGTTTATCTTTAAAATCAAATACAGGCATTTTTAACTCCTTGAATATTTTTTTTAATAATATCATAAAATATTTACTTGCACAAACACTAAATGAGTTGTAAACTTAGCTGGAGATTTAATATTTGGAGGAAACAATTATGGCAGATAAAGTTGTTTTAGCTTATTCAGGCGGACTTGATACTACAGCAATCATTCCATGGTTAAAGGAAACATACGGTTATGATGTAATTTGTTGCTGTGTCAATGTCGGACAGGAAAGTGAACTTGAAGGACTTGATGAGAGAGCAAAATATTCAGGTGCAGAGAAATTGTACATTGAGGATGTAGTTGATGAATTATGTGACGAATACATAATGCCTACAGTCAAAGCAAATGCTGTTTATGAGAATAAATATTTACTTGGTACATCTTTTGCCAGACCTTTAATTGCAAAGAAGCTTGTTGAAGTTGCAAGAAAAGAAGGAGCTGTTGCAATTTGCCACGGTGCTACGGGAAAAGGTAATGACCAGTTAAGATTTGAACTTTCTATTAAAGCTCTTGCACCGGACATCAAAGTTATTGCAACCTGGAGACAGCCTGAATGGACAATGCAGTCACGTGAAGATGAAATCGCATTCTGTAAGGCACACGGAATTGACCTTCCTTTTGATGCAAGCCATTCATACAGCCGTGACAGAAATATCTGGCATATCAGCCATGAAGGACTTGAACTTGAGAATCCTGCATGTGCACCAAATTATGATGATCTTCTTGTATTATCGGTTACACCACAGAATGCACCTGATGAATCAGAAGATGTTGAACTTGATTTTGAAGCAGGTATTCCTGTTGCATTAAACGGTAAGAGAATGAAGGTTTCCGATATTATCCGTGAACTTAACCGTCTTGGCGGAAAGCATGGTATCGGTATTATTGATATTGTTGAGAACCGTGTTGTAGGTATGAAATCAAGAGGCGTATATGAGACTCCGGGCGGAACAATCCTTATGGAAGCTCATACACAGCTCGAGGAACTCTGTCTTGACCGTGAGACACTTGCATATAAGAAACTTGTTGCTACAAGATTTGCAGATTTAGTATATGAAGGAAAGTGGTTCTGTCCGCTCCGTGAATCTTTATCAGCTTTTGTTGATAAGACACAGGAAACTGTTACAGGTAAAGTCAAGATGAAGCTTTATAAGGGTAACATTATTAGACAGGGTACAACTTCTCCATATTCATTATATTCAGAAAGTCTTGCTTCATTTACAACCGGTGATTTATATGATCACAAGGATGCTTCAGGATTTATCAATCTTTTCGGACTTTCAATGAAAGTTCGTGCTATGATGAAGCAGAATCTTGACGAGAATAAGAAATAATTTGTAAAAGTAATTTTGCCCACCGGTATTTTATCGGTGGGCTTATTTTATGTAAGATATCATTTTGTAATTAGGTATTGCATATTATGCAATGAAAATGTATAATTATAAATAAATTTATTAACAGAAAAATAAAATGCCTTCTTTACATTACATAAATAAGGTACTAAAATTACTATCTGTAAGAGATGGAGGATATCAATATGAATAAAAATATTTCCGGCGGTGTAAATGCCGCAAAAGGATTTATGGCAAACGGACTTAATGCCGGTATCAAAAATAATGTTAAAAAAGATATGGCACTTGTATACAGTGAAAAGCCATGTGTGGCAGCAGGTGTTTTTACAACCAATAAAGTTAAGGCAGCACCGGTAAAATGGGATTACAATGTGGTGCATAATTCTCCTTATGCACAGGCTGTTGTTATTAACAGCGGTGTTGCCAATGCCTGTACGGGAGAAGAAGGATACGGTTACTGTATGGATATGGCTGAAGCGGTAGGTAATGAAATGCAGCTTCCTAAGGATGCTGTTCTTGTTGCTTCCACAGGTGTTATAGGAAGACAGCTTCCTATGGATATAATTAAGGAGGGAATTAAGAAATTACCTAAGGGACTTAAGCCTGATGAAGAAGCAGCAACACTTGCGGCAGAAGCGATAATGACAACGGACACTAAGAGCAAACAGGTTGCTGTTAATTTTGAAATAGACGGAAAGGTTGTTACCGTGGGTGGTATGTGTAAAGGTTCAGGAATGATTCATCCTAATATGGCAACAATGCTCTGTTTTATTACAACGGACTGTATGATTAAAAAAGATCTTTTGCAGAAAGCACTCAGTGAAATTGTCAACGATACTTTTAATATGATTTCCGTTGACGGAGACACCTCAACTAATGATTCTGTACTTCTTCTTGCAAACGGAATGGCTGAGAATAAGATTATTGATACAGAAGATGAGAATTATAAGAAGTTTTATGAAGCTCTCTATTATATAATGGAGGAACTCAGTAAGAAAATAGCAGGTGACGGCGAAGGCTGCACATGTCTTTTTGAAGTAAGGGTATTAAATGCACTTACTAAGGAAGATGCCAAAACAATGGCTAAATCCGTTGTATGTTCAAGCCTTACCAAAGCAGCCATATACGGGCATGACGCCAACTGGGGCAGAATACTTTGTGCAATGGGATATTCGGGAGCAGACTTTGACCCTGAACTTGTGGATATATATTTTGAAAGTGCTTGTGGCAGACTTCAGATTGTTAAGGATGGCAGGGCAGATGATTACAGCGAAGAAGAGGCAACAAAGATTCTTTCGGAAGAGCATGTAATTGCAATATGCGATTGCAAGCAGGGCACATTTAATGCCACTGCATACGGCTGTGACCTTACTCACGAATATGTAAATATCAATGCAGATTACAGGTCTTAATAAATATACAGGAGATATGGAAAGATGAATTTAGATGTAGAAAAATCAAAAGCAGAGGTTCTTATTGAGGCATTGCCTTATATACAGAAATTTAACCGTAAGATAATCGTTGTTAAATATGGCGGAAGTGCCATGGTAGACGAAGAACTTAAGAAAAAAGTAATCGAGGACGTAGTTCTCTTAAAACTCGTTGGCTTCAAGCCTATTATTGTCCATGGCGGCGGTAAGGAAATAAGCAAGTGGGTGGATAAAGTAGGAATGGAAACACATTTTGTAAACGGTCTCCGTGTTACTGATGTTCCTACAATGGAAATTGCGGAAATGGTACTTAACCGTGTTAATAAAAATCTCGTTTCCCTTGTGCAGAACCTTGGAGTTGAAGCCTGTGGAATAAGCGGCAAGGATGGGGAAATTCTTAAAGTAACAAAGAAACTCTCAAACGGAGAGGACATAGGCTTTGTAGGAGAAGTCAAGGAGGTTAATCCAAAGCTCATCCTTGATCTTATCGAAAATGATTTTTTACCTGTTATATGTCCTGTGGGAACGGATGAAAACGGTAATTCCTACAATGTTAATGCCGACGATGCAGCATGTGCCATTGCAAAAGCTGTTAAAGCAGAGAAACTTGCTTTCCTGACGGATATTGAAGGCGTATACCGTGATAAAGACGACCCGGGTACACTTATTTCGGAACTTGACCTTGAAGAAGCACATGAGCTTATTAAAGACGGATATATCGGCGGTGGAATGTTACCAAAACTTAATAACTGCATTGATGCCGTTGAAAACGGTGTTTCAAGAGTACATATAATGGACGGCAGAATACCACACTGTCTGCTTCTTGAAATATTTACCAATAATGGTATCGGTACTGCCATTCTTAGTAAAGGAGGAGAACATTTCAGTGACAAAGACAAGTAATATAATAGATAAAGTAGAAAATAATATAATACATACCTACAACAGATACCAGATAGCCCTTGATTCCGGTTCGGGAATGTACCTTTATGATGCAGAAGGCAAAAAATATCTTGATTTCGGTTCGGGAATAGGCGTTTTTGCATTGGGATATGGCAATAAAGAATATAATGATGCGGTAAAAGCACAGGTGGACAAGCTTATCCATACATCAAATTATTTTTATAATGAGCCATCTGCACTTGCCAGTGAAAAATTTGTAAAAGCATCGGGAATGACGAAGGTTTTTTATACCAACAGCGGAGCTGAAGCTGTTGAAGGTGCACTTAAACTTGCAAAAAAATACGGAAAAATGACAAAGGGTGATAACTGCTATGAAATTATTGCCATGAATAAAAGTTTCCACGGCAGGACAATAGGTGCTGTTTCAGTAACAGGCAACGAACATTACAGGGAAAGTTTTGAACCACTGCTCCCGGGAGTAAAGTTTGCTGATTATAATAATCTTGAAAGCGTTAAAGCACTTATTTCTGACAGAACCTGTGCAGTTATTATGGAGACAATCCAGGGAGAAGGCGGTGTAACACCTGCCACAGAGGAATTTGTGAAAGGCGTAAGAACACTTTGCGATGAAAATAATATTCTTATGATTGCCGATGAAATCCAGTGCGGAATGGGAAGAAGCGGATATATGTTTGCATATCAGCGTTTCGGAATTCTGCCTGATATAGTCACAAGTGCCAAGGCTTTAGGCTGTGGAGTGCCTATAGGTGCTTTTGCAGCAGGCAGTAAAGTATGTGATGTTTTATGTGCCGGAGACCACGGAACAACTTACGGTGGCAATCCTCTTGCATGTGCAGCGTCACTTGCTGTATTTAATTTGTTCAAAAAAAATAATTTACTTGAAAATGTAGTAGAAGTTGGTGCATACTTATATAAGAGACTGGATGAAATAAAAGCTATGTGCCCTTCAATCACAGACCACCGTGGAATTGGATTTATGCAGGGACTTGAATATGATCATCCTGTTTCAGGTATTATACAGAAACTCCTTGATGCAGGCTTAATTGTATTTTCAGCAGGACCTAATGTAATCAGATTCCTGCCACCTCTTATTGCTACCATGAAGGATGTTGATGATATGATCAATATACTCAAGGAATGGGCAATAGAATGAATAAATTTTTAAAACTTGGTGTTATGGCATTAGCGTGCACTTTTGTTTTTAGTGGATGCAGGATAAAATACGAGACGGGCAGCGGTGAAACAGATGGGACCGTAGGCGAATCTGCCGTGGAGTCTTCAGATAAAGCCGGTGGGGAAATATTGCATGTAAGGTATGCTAACGAGAGCTACACACCTTATCTTGAAATTTGCAAAACTGAATTTGAGAAGAAAAATCAGGAAGTCAGCGTCGTACTTGACTGTGTTTCTTCAGAAAATTACATTGTTAATATTAATAACGACAGTACAACGGAAAATGTTCCGGACGTATATCTTGTAAGCAACAGTGATTTATCAACGGCATATCTTGCCGGACTTGCGTCGAAAGTAACGGATGAAGAATTCGTAAACAGGGTATATGATAAAGTTGCACTTGATGCCTGCAGTTATAACGGAATTCTTGTTGCATATCCTTTAAGCTACAGGACAACTTTTCTCGTGTATAATTCTTTATATGTAGAAAATGATGAGAATTTCACCTTTGAAAAAATTAAGAAATATTCGGAAGAAAAAGAATTAACGAATGACCAGATGGCTGTAGTCGAGAAGATATTTAACTGTAATCTTACTGATTTATTTATGAATTACGGCTTTGTAGGAGGCTATATCAATATAGGCGGTGTGTATGGAAGTGATTCAGAAAAATTTACGGTATGTAATGATAATTCCGTATCTGCAACGGGTAAATATCTGGAACTTGTGGATTATTTTTCTATTGATAAGGCGCAGGAATACGGAGATGTTGTCAAAAAGACTGTCGGCGGTAATTCTATCTTTTCGATAGTATCAACCGATTCGTTTCAGGAGATTAAAGCATCCGGACTGGAATTCAGGTATAAAGAGTTTCCGGATTTTGATGACAGCCTGGTAACATCGCCGTTATCAATTACAACAGCAATAGCCGTTAATCCATATTCAAAAGTATCTTCTCTCGGAGAAGCATTTGCGAAATTTGCCGCGGAGACAATGTCGGATAAATTAAATGAAGCAGCCGGAATGTTCCCTGCCAATAAAAATGCCGTTATCAATAAAGAATATTCGGGAATCTACAGTTCATACATGAAGTCAACATCTAAGAATAAGCTTCAGTACGGTGAACAGGTATATCCTTTGATTGAAATTGCACTTCATAATATTCTTAACGGAGAGGATATTAAGACAGAGCTGCAATCGGTAGATGCATATATGAAAAAACAGCTGAAATAAGAATAAAACCTTCCCAGACAGGTATAATATATATTACCAGTTATGGGAGGTTTTTTTATGTGGGGAGTAATTATTGCTTTAATATCAGGACTGCTTATGAGTGTGCAGGGTGTAATGAATACAGGAGTGACAAAACAGACCGGTCTGTGGGTATCAGCGGGTTTTGTCCAGTTTAGTGCTTTAATTGTATGTATTATTGCATGGTTTATTACCGGAAGGGAAAGTATAAGTTCTCTTGCAAAGGTAAGTCCGAAGTATATGCTTTTAGGTGGAGTTATAGGTGCATTTATTACAATAACCGTTATTGAAAGCATGAAAAGACTTGGACCTGCCAAATCAGTCATGTTAATTGTAATAATGCAGATTGTATCGGCATATGTCATTGAACTTATGGGAATACTTGGAACGGATAAAGCTAAGTTTTACTGGGGAAAAGTTATAGGAGCAGTCATAGCCATAGCCGGAGTAATTATTTTTTTTATGTGTGGAGAAAAAAATATAAAATAGTTGTATTATTTTTGCAAAGACTGTAAAATAAAGAAGGATAATATGGGCCTTGGAAACAAGGAGCGTATATGAAGAAAATTAAATTTATCTTTCCGGCGGCCATAGCCGGATTTGTTGCAATATCTGCGGTTTTATATTCCAGGTCGTCAGATGGCAGCAAAGTTATGGAAAGCTATAGTACAACGTCTGAATTTGTTTTTTCGCATGAAGAAAGCAAAAGTGAGATTTCTTTAGAATCTTTATGTGTGTATGTATGTGGTGCTGTCAATAATCCGGGGGTTATTTACCTTGATGAAGGCAGCAGGATATGTGACGCAATTAAGAAAGCAGGCGGTATCACAGCCGATGCGGACATTAATTCATTGAATCAGGCAGAAAAGGTAACAGACGGGCAGAAGATTTATGTACCGTTAATAGGTGAGACTTATGCCGGTTATTCTGAGAATTCAAAATCGTCATTGATTAATATTAATACCGCAGGCGTTAATGAGCTTCTGACTCTTCCGGGGATAGGAGAATCAAAGGCAAATGCCATAATAGCATACCGTAATGATAATGGCGGATTTAAGAAGATAGAAGATATAATGAACATAAGCGGTATCAAAGAAGCCGCATTTAATAAAATTAAAGAAAATATTTGTGTATGATGAGGTAATGTACATGAGCAGGGTACTTGTGGTTGATGATGAAAAAGCAATAGTTAAAGGAATAAAATTCAGTCTGGAGCAGGATGATGCGGAAGTAAGCTGTGCATATGATGGTGAAGAGGCTCTTGAGTTAGCTAAAAGCCAGGAGTTTGACATTATACTGCTTGATTTGATGCTGCCAAAGATAGATGGTTTATCTGTCTGCCGGCAGATTAGGGAATTTTCCAATGTTCCGATTATAATGATAACAGCCAAGGGCGAAGATATGGACAAAATAATGGGACTTGAGTATGGCGCTGATGATTATATAACGAAGCCCTTTAATATCCTTGAAGTCAAAGCCAGAATGAAAGCTATAATGAGGCGCAATTCTTTTAATCTTAAGAAAGAACAGAGCGACAGGGTGATTATTGTGGGAGATTTAAGGCTTGACAGGGATGGAAGAAGGCTTTTTATCGGAGACAGGGAAGTTAATCTTACCGCAAAAGAATTTGACGTTCTTGAGCTGCTTGTGATGAATCCCAATAAGGTATACGGAAGAGACAATCTCCTTAATATCGTATGGGGATATGAATATCCGGGAGACGCAAGGACGGTGGATGTACATATAAGAAGACTCAGGGAAAAGATAGAAGATGATCCATCCAATCCGAAATACGTTCATACAAAATGGGGCGTTGGATATTATTATCTCGGCTGATGCGGAGGAATCATGAAAGATAAACTAAGAAAAATATTAAGCCTTAAGGTTTCTATATTCCTGATATTTCTTTGTATTTTTTTTATAACTTATTATTCCCTTGACAGAATTATCATATATGGTTTTTTAAGAAAATCAATGGATGAGACTGTAACACAGGTAAAATGGCAGAGCAATATTCTTGCATCGGACATTCTTGCAATGGATTTTTTAAAAAATCCGGACAGTGATGTTGCGGATGTTGAGATACAACAGATGGCATATGCTTATTCAGCAAGAATACTTATTATTAATTCAGATTATATAATCGTAAAGGACAATTATATATTTGACGAAGGTAAGACAATTATCACTGAGGATGTGATAAATGCCTTTAAGGGAAAGTCGCATTCCCATATAAATTATAAATCGTCATCTGCCGTGATCACAACACCGATAATTGATGATACCGGTAAGATTTCCGGTGTAATTAAGGTTTCGATATCCGGTTATGCCACAATTCAGACAATAAATTACATGAAAAGAATATCTATTGCCGTTATGATCGCACTTTTGCTTGTTTTTAGCGGAATACTTGTATTCGTTATATATAAGCTTACAAGTCCGGCAAAGGATATGAAAGAGGCAATTTTATCACTTTCCGACGGTGATAAAAATGCCAGAATAAAAAAACAGACCATAAAGGAATATAAGGATATCGGAGATGCGGTTAATGTGCTGCTTGACAGACTTGAAAGCATTGACGGTTCAAGGGATGAATTTGTATCAAATGTGTCCCATGAGCTTAAAACACCTATGACATCAATGAAAGTGCTTGCTGATTCTTTGCTGGCAACAGAAAATGCACCTATAGAAATGTATAAAGAATTTATGCAGGATATAGCTGAGGAGATTGACAGGGAAAATGAAATTATCGGTGATCTCCTTAATCTTGTAAGAACTGACGGAGAGAGAGCAGTGCTTAATATTGAGACAGTTGATGTTAATGAACTTATGGAAGTTGTTCTCAAACGGTTAAAACCAATAGCAGTTAAAAACAATATTGAGATAATTTTTGAAAGTATGAGACCTGTTACCGCAAGCATAGACAGAGTTAAATTCATCATTGTTCTTACCAATATTATTGAAAATGCCATAAAATATAATCATCCGGAGGGATGGGTTAAGATTACACTTAATGCAGATCATAAGTTTTTCTATGTAGATGTTTCAGATTCGGGAATAGGAATTCCTGAGGAATGTAAAGACCAGGTATTTGAGCGTTTTTATAGGGTCGATAAAGCGAGGTCAAGGGAAACAGGAGGAACGGGACTTGGCCTTGCAATTACTAAAAATATTGTTCTTTTGCACAAGGGAACAATTAAGTTTTACAGTAAAGAAAACGAAGGTACTACATTTAACATAAGAATACCGTTAAATTATGGAGGTAAGGCACAATGAAAAAGTCAGGTTTTATTGTTATTATATGCTTTTTATGCCTTTTTCTCAGTTCATGCGGTAAAAAAAGTGAAACAGGAATAAGCCTTTATTATATCAATGAGGCGAGGACGGGCTTTGTTGAGAAGAAAATTACATGTAAATCCAAGACACAGGAAGCAATTGTAAAGGAACTCTATGACAAGTTGAGAAAACTGTCTGCGGATGATACATCAAAAGCTGCATCAGACTATATGGTTATAAATGATGTTGCTTTAGAAGGCGGAATTTTATACCTTAATTTCGCATCCGGATATACCGGCTTATCTGACAAGGATAAAGCTTTATTCAGAACAGCAGTTTCCAAGACAATGTCGTCACTTGATTTTGTTGAATATGTAAGAATATATGAAAACGGCAGTCCTATAACTGATTCTAACGGAGTTGACATAGGACTTCTTAATAACCAGAGTTTTATAACAGACAGTAATTCAGATGATGAAATTGATACAACAGAGGCTGTTATATATTATTCTGACAGTGTGGGTTCATCCCTTGTAGGTGAGAAAAAGACAATTACGTACGACAAAAATACCCCTGTTGAAAAGGTTATTCTTAAACATATTATTGACGGACCATCGGGTAATGGTAACAAAAGGACTGTTCCTTCTAATTTGCGTATACTCAGTGTATATACCAAAAAAGGAACCTGCTATGTTAATTTTGATTCATCTTTTTTGAATTCTCTTGCGGATGTGTCAGCGGATGTGACGATATATTCCATAGTAGATACCCTGTGCGGATTAAGCGGAATTCAAAGGGTTCAGATTATGGTTGACGGAAGTTCTGACTGGAATTTCAGGGAAAGTTATTCTTTGTCGGAACCTTACGAAAGAAATCTTGATTTAGTAAAGAAAGAGAAGTGATAATATCAGACGACCGTTAATTGGTGCTGTATTCTGCCTGATTATAGGGATTATAGTCGGGCGGAGTGCAGGTATTTTAGTTCTGGCTGCTGTTATACCTGTGGCCATTTTAATAGTTTCTTTCAGGATTTATAAGAAGAAAATGCACAAAGCATACCTTGTTTATCCTGCTCTTATTCTAATAGGTTTTCTAATTATTAATTATTCCAATAGAATTTATAATTTTACAGAGAGTAATATTGAAATTACCGGAACTGTATATAAAGTAAAAGAATCGTCATACGGATATATGCTTTATGTCAGAAAAAATATTTTTGACAGGGAAAGATTTATTATATATTCGGATAAAGAATGTGATGAAGGCACAGTTATACAGGTGAAGGGAAATGCCACAGGTTTTGCCATGCCATCCAATCCCGGAGCGTTTAATACAAAGGTGTATTATAATTCCCTGAAAATCAAAGGTAAAATTAAGCCTGATAGCATTAAAATCATCAAAGCTGATTATGATAAAATCCTATCATATACCGGTAAATTATCGGATATGCTTGAAAATAATTATAAAAAAATATGCTCCGATAAATACAGTTCTGTATTTTCAGCTATGATTTTAGGGAAAAAAGATGAACTTGATGACGGACTTGAGACACTTTTTTCCGATAATGGAATAGGACATATCCTTGCAATTTCCGGTGTTAAGACACTAAAGTTGGATATCCCCCTAGTGCCTGAAACCCGCATAAACTGGGCATTTATGCCCTTACATATCGTTATAATTTACATTCTAAAACTGTGCTTAGACGAGGAAATTATTCCCCGTTGTCGTTTCCCTTGTTCAAGGGGGTATTTCAAAAAATGTATAAATTAGCAAAAGAAGCAATTATTCAGCGTAAGTCAATCTTACTGCAAAAGTCTAATAAATCAGCAAAAGGAGAAGAAGCCTATGGCATATAAAAAATATAGAGAAATGAAGGTTTATGAAGCAAGCGGATACCAGTATAAGCGGACACCGAGTATTGTACTTAAAGGGCAGTGGCTGTCGGAGTTGGGATTTGACATCGGAGAGCAGATTGAGGTGAAGTGCGAGGATGGGCGTTTGATTATAACTAAAGCAAACGAAATATGGACATAATGGTCTGATTGACGCTCTGTTATGCAGATGTTATAATAAAAACCTAGGGAACTGAATAGATGCGGGTCTGATTGATGGTAATAATTACATTAACAGTAGGAGCTTTTGGCAATTTTTATGAAAAGTTTTGTCAATCATGTTTGCCCCATAGTGCATATAATATAGATATTAATTTGGAGGAGATGACTCTATGTTTTATTTAAGTACGGAAACTATTGAAAAAGCATATAACGCCTTAACGTCTGTAGAGCTGGAAGATCAGGGCGCAAATGCAATGTTTTATTTTTTGATTTTAAAAGCGTGCGGCATAAATCGTATTAGTTACGAGACACCTAACTTTTCAGAAAAAAAGGGATTCTATTATGCATCACGTATTAGTTCATTATTTGCACCAACTGAGAAACAGCCTAAAAAGTATGGCTTTTTAAACCCTTTTACAATGAAGTCATGGCCAGTGCAGCCCATCTCAGAACCTTTAAAAAACTGGGTTGGCGCAAGACTGAAAAATAATATTTGCGGTGGTGGTATGCAGTGGAGAAATTTTATTGATATGGATACCCATGCTGCTGAAATAAAAATAAAATTTAAATATGATTATCTTGGGTGGTTAAAAACAACAGCGCTTGATTCAAAGACTATTAGCATTTTTGCTATGGCAGTCTGGTCAAACCGATATACATGTTTTGAACAGAAAATTACTGCACAAGAATTGATAGATGAGTTTATTAGAACATACAAAATTGAAGTAGAAGAAAAAAGTGAATTATTTAATTCAAAACAAGATTTTGAACTGGAGTTTTCAGATTCAATTCATGATGCAGCACATATACGCTCTCTTATTGGGCAAGCACCAAATGGAGAATGGGAAACCGCAAAATTGACAGACTCGATTAGTTCTTATGTCATGGAAAAATATGAATTTGACGTTAAACCATCAATGACACAGGAAGTTTCAGTAGATTTGATAAGAAGTTTATTGAATCAGTATCATCAATTAATGCTTGCAGGTCCTCCAGGAACTTCAAAGTCTTATTTTGCAAGTGAAATTGCAAAGGAGTACGATGAAGTAATACATGTGCAGTTTCATCCACAATATACATACCAGAATTTTGTGGGTGGATATGTTGTAGACGGAACAGAAGTTAAATTTAAAGAGGGTGTTATTCTGCAACTTTTAAATGAAAGCACATTTAGTCAAGATAAGAAATATTTAATTATAATCGATGAATTTAATCGAGCCAATGTCAGTCAGGTATTGGGCGAAGTTATTCAATGTCTTGACCGGAATCAGTCTGTTGATATTGAGATGGATAAAACAACAAAAAGAATAGCATTACCTAAAAACATAGATATTATTGCAACGCTAAACACAACGGACAGGACTCTTGGAACGATTGACTATGCAATAAAAAGAAGGTTTATGTATGTATATTGTTTGCCAAATCCAAACTTGTTGATTGATTTATGCCCATCTGTGAATTTTATCTCTTTATGTGATTTCTTAACAAAACTTAATACTAGACTGATTAGAGCAACAGGAAATAGAGATCTAGCAGTAGGACATGCAGTTTTCTTAAGTGACCATATAAAACAAGACGATAAGTATGTTTGGGATTTTGAAGAGTTTAGAATTCTGTATAATTATAAAATTTTGCCAATGATAGAAGATTATTGTTCAAACAATTATGATATGGTTGAAGATGTTGTTGGAAACAAATTATCTGCACAATTGGACAGTGAAGATTTTGTCGATGCATTGAAATCTTTTATGGAGATTGCATAGAATGAGAACAATTGTTATACGAGAAAATACAGAGCTACCAGTTGATGACGAATTAGCATCAGCAATAAATAAAATGCTGGCAGAAGACTCTACATTACCTATAAAGATAAAAGACCATACTGTAAGCTTTGCGGATTATACCGTAGGATCATTACAGGTTGGTGAAGTAAATATAGAAATAAAGCCACGCAATCCGGTTTTTACTTTGGAGACACTGTTTGAAATGCTACTTTTTGAATCTCTAAATAATTTTGACGAAAATTATTTATCCAGTGGATTCGGAGATAACCAATCATTTGGAATTGCAGCTATAACATCACAGTTTTATTATGAGTGTGTGAAGTTAGTTGATTTTGGTTTGACCGGAGGTTTTACTTCAGAAAAGAAATACGGTAATGAAATAACAGGTCCTTTGGTTTTAAGTGAATATCATCCAGCGTATATTCCAATAAGAGGTGTGGCATATATGAATGATTTGTATTCACTAAACGTACCAGCTAATCAGATAATTAAAAGTGCAATAATTAAAGTATTACGATCTGAAAGTAGAGTAAGCATTAGAAAACAATATCAAATGTTGTTACAGTCGTTTGAAGGAGTAGATGTGTTTGCAGGAAATTTGGATGTTCTGGAAAATATATCGGAAGCTTTTTTTTCATCCAATCCGCATTATCCATTAGTATTAGAATTTGCTATAAAAATATTGCGAGACATGAAAATGAAATTTACGCATGGAAGTATTTCGTGGTATGCTTTTTTACATAATTCTAATGATATTTTTGAAAAGTATGTTAGAAAAGTTTTAACAAAAGGCTTAAATTCGTACATTACGAAATGGGATACGCCTAAGCAAATTGCTGTGTTGGATGATGGAAAAAGAAAAGGATACAAATCATATGTACCTGACATATTGGTTGACTATGATCCGTTAACAAATTCCGCAAAGGCAGTACTTGATGCTAAAAATAAGTTTTTTGATATAGACAGAGACGATATAGGAGAAATATTGCATTCTGCAGATATGTATCAATTAACATTTTATTGCGACAAGATGAAAACAAATTTAGGTGGATTGATCTATCCAGCGGGAGATGATTATAAGCCTATAAATGTTATGATTGATGGAAACCAAGATTTTAGATTTGTTCTATTCTCCATCAATTTGCGCGAAAAAATATCCGTAAGGCATAGAAAATTGTGTAATGCTATAAAAGAGTACTTATTATATTATTCTAAATAAATTTGAATTTAAGGGGTTGTAAAATCAAGAAAATCATGTATAATTATCCTTGGAATTTATTTGCAAGGAGGTAATTACGCATGCCTCAAGGTGGTGCGCGTGTCGGAGCAGGAAGAACACCACTAGCTCCGAGTCGTAAGAAAAAAGATTATAAAATATACTTAAATACAGATGTATATGAGGATATTAATACCTATGGAAAGGGTAACTCCTTTTCAACGAAAGTTGTAGATTTAGTGACAGCTGAAATAGATAATAGAAAGCCGCACAATTATCATTATCGTTTTATTGATTTATTCGCAGGTGTTGGTGGATTTCATTTAGCATTTGAAAAATATGGAAACGAATGCGTGTTCGCTTCGGAAATTGAGCCACATTGCCAAAAAGTATATGAAAAAAATTATGGTATGTTGCCAGCTGGAGATATCACGAAAATTAGTACAGATGAGATACCGGATTTTGATATTCTATGTGCAGGATTTCCGTGTCAGCCTTTTAGCTATGCGGGAAAATTAGAGGGATTTGAGGATAAAACGAGAGGAACACTATTTTTTGATATTTTGCGTATTATAAAGGCGAAGAGACCCAAAATGTTTTTACTTGAAAACGTAAAGGGACTTAAATCACATCAAAAAGGCAAAACAATGAACATAATCATCAATTCGCTCGAGGATGCAGGGTATACCGTATATTGGAAAGTACTGGATAGCCATGAGTTTGGAGTACCTCAAAAAAGAGAAAGATGGTATTGTGTTGGTTTTGATAAAAATATTGATTTCAATTTTCCGAAAGGGACTAATAATACTACAACATTAAGAGACATCGTTGATGTTAATTTGGATGATCCAAAGTTAAAGTTGTCAGATTTTGAAATGAGTAGAATACGCCATCATTTTGAATCAGATGAAATTAGGGTACAACATGATAATTCCAAATATGATCCGAATACGAAAAAAGGAAAATATGGCGTATATTCATATTTGAAACCTGATAAAACATTAAGATTTCATATAGGTGATCCCGCAAAAACCCAAATTCAAGAAGCATACTATTGCTCATTGGATAGCGTAGCACCAGCAATTATTGTTGCACGTGAGCCTAAGTTATGGGATATAGGCAGAAGATTGTCGGTAGACGAATGCAGAAAATTACAGGGATTTCCAGACGGTTTTATTATGGATCAATCAGAAATTCAAGCAAAAAAGCAAATGGGTAATAGTGTGGCAGTACCTGTAATAGAAGCTATTGCTAAGGCAATGCTTGAAGCTTATGAAAAGGGAGAACAGCATAATTAAAATCAAAAGGGGGACTATACTAGAGTATTAGTTAAGTCTCTCTTTTTTGTAAAGAACAGGAGGAGATGGCATTGGCATATCAGACTGCACTAACGATAGAGAGTGTAATAAAGGATATTGATTCAAAAAAATACTTGTTGCCATCCATTCAAAGAGAATTTGTTTGGAGTACAGGGCAGATAGAAAAGTTATTTGATAGTTTAATGCGGGACTATCCAATAAATGCATTTTTGTTTTGGAAAGTGCCGCGTGAGAAAGTATCAGAATTTAAATTTTATGAATTCCTTCGTGATTATCATCAGAAAGATAATAAACATAATCCGAAGGCGAATACCAATGGAACAGAAGACATAATTGCTATCCTGGATGGTCAGCAAAGAATGACATCACTATATATTGCACTTAAAGGGACTTATGCATATAAGATGTCATATAAACGATGGGATAACCCGGCAGCTTATCCTAAAAGAAAACTTTATCTCAATTTATTAGCAGCGTCAGACGATGCAGATATGTTTTATGATTTTTTGTTTTTGACGGAAGAAGAAGCAAAAAATATAAAAAATGATAATGATGAATACGAAGGATCATTTTGGTTTCCGGTAGGAAAGATATTAGATTTCAGAGAAGAATCTGATGTAAATGATTATCTAATTGATAATGATTTAAATACAGTGGCTGATAAAGCACAGGCTAAGTTTGCCAATAAGGCTCTTTTTAAATTGTACAGTATAATACATAACAAACAAACCATAAGCTATTATTTGGAAGAGAGCACAGAACTGGATAAAGTTTTAAATATTTTTATTCGAGTTAATAGCGGTGGTACGACATTGAGTTATTCAGATTTGTTATTATCATTTGCTACAGCACAGTGGGAACATAAGGATGCAAGAGAAGAAATAAACGAATTTGTCGAAGAAGTAAATATGATAGGTCGGGGATTTAATATCGGCAAAGACCTTATTTTGAAATCTTGTCTGGTACTTGCTGACTTTGTTGATATAACATTTAAGGTTGATAATTTTAATCGGCAAAATATGTTAGTAATTGAGAAAAATTGGGATGAATATACTGATGCAATAAGAATAGCAGTGGAGCTGATGGCTTCTTTTGGATTTAGTCGAGATAATTTGAATTCTAATAGTATTTTGATTCCAATTGCATATTATATAAAAACAATTGGTAACCCAGTAAACTTTGTTGATTCAAAGAAATATGCAAATGATCGTGGAAAAATAAAAAAATGGATTGTAGCATCGCTTTTGCGTAGAGTGTTTAGCTCACAGCCGGATGGAATACTTAGACCAGTCAGAGAGATTATACAAAAGAATACAAGTGGTGCTTTTCCATTGGAAGAGATTATTGACAGATTCAAAGGAACAAACAGAGATATTAAATTTACAGATGATACTATTGAGAATTTGTTGTGGACAAAATATGGCAGCAGTGATGCATTGGTGGTTTTATCGGTATTGTATCCTTGGGCAGATTTGAAAAATGTATTTCATATTGATCATATTTATCCAAAAAGTCAATTTACAGAGAGACGTCTTAAGAAAAAAGGAGTTGCTTCTGACGCAATGGAGTTTTATATGAATAATGTAAATTATCTTGGTAATTTACAATTATTGGACGGTACACAGAATAAGGAAAAAAATGATTCCGACTTTGATGTGTGGCTTGCAGACAATTATAAGGACAGTTCTAAGTTAAAGGATTATAAAGAAAAGAATTATATTCCGGATGTTAGTCTGGCGTTTACCAATTTCGAAGAATTTTTTACTGAGAGAGAAAAATTGCTCGTTAATCGTTTGAAAAAAGAACTAATGTAGGTTTTGTCACGAAGTCTCTATTGACAAAACAAACGTATGTTCGTATAATTATCTCATCGCTACATTAGGAGTGTTGAACAGTCTACAGAGATATGGTGTTTGGCAGACTATTTCCCTTGGTCGAACTTATATCGCAGGAGGCACGTTTAATATGACATACGAAACAGGTACAGAAGTTTTCTTCATTGAGAGCAACCGTATAATCCGTAAGGCAACCGTGGTCAGAAGAAGCGGTGATTTTTACATATTACGATTTGATGAAGGCGGTGGCATCCAGTTAAGAGAAGGCAGAATTTTTCCAACAAGAGAACAGGCAGAAGCAACGCTGCCCGGAGAAAAGGTTCAGAAAAAAGCTAACTCTCCATACGATTACTGGCATTGAAATGTAAATTCGCAGAAGGGGGTTGACAGTAATGCCCCCTTTTGATATATTAATAGTGTCAACCGTTTAGTTGACAGTTGACACAGCATTCTACAATGCCAAATGTAGCTTACCAAATTATTATAATTAATATGGATGACGCACATTAAATCAAATAAAGTGTAAAGAAAACCAATGTATAAGAATGAATATTAAAATTAATTAGAAAGTGCGGTTGAATAGTATGAATGAGAACGAAAAGGTAAGTTTTGGAAAGTATATTGAAACGATACGAAAAGAGAAAAGAAAATCACTAAGAGAAACAGCAAAAGCAATCGAAGTATCTCCACAATTCCTAAGTGAAGTGGAGAAGGGTAGAAAAAGTACCCTGACAAATGAGAGAATTGAGAAACTGGCAAAATTCCTCATGTTATCTGAAACCCAGACTTATACACTTTATGATATGGCAGCGGAAGCAAGAACATCGAATGATGTGTTAATACCACAGGATTGTGTCGATTATGCATCAAATCCTTATGTGCTTGAGGCACTGAGATTATCTAAAGAAACAGGAGCAGGGGAGGCAGAGTGGCAGGTACTTCTTGACGAATTAAGAGCTCGAAAGGGGTAGTAGCAGCCTATGTATGAACCACAGTTTAGATGCAGAAGTAATGGTGTTCCCATTTTATCCCATGAGGATATTGAATCAGATGCAGAAATGTTCATCCGAGATTTTGATCCGGATGTACTGAACAATCCTAAAGAAGTTAATATTGAGGAATTCGCAGAGTTCTATCTGGGATTGACACCAGAGTATAATAATCTGACTCATTGCGGACTCATTCTTGGAAGAATGGTCTTCAATGACAGCAACAAGGTTCCGGTATATGATGCAGATGCAAAACGTGCAGAATATATATTTGCCGGAAGGGGAACGGTCATGATCGATAACACATTGCTGACGGACGAGCACCGCTTCCGTTCAACGATGGGGCACGAATCAGGACACTGGATTTATCAGCAGTCGTATTTTTACAGAGACCCGAATCAGCTGGCCCTGTTCGATAATTTGGAACAGACATCAACTGCCTGTAGAAAAACAGACATAGAAGGCGGGGAAGCAGCGCAGAGCAATGGGCGCAAGCAGTTATGTTCAGATCATGACTGGCTTGAACATCAGGCTAAATATTTCAGTGCAGCAATCCTTATGCCGAGAACTGCAATGAGACAGGTCTGTGGTGATAAAGAATTAAGAAAAAGACTCAGAGAAGAGTTTCCGGGATTTGAGTTGGAAATGCTGGCAACAGAAGTGGCAGAAATCTTTAATGTATCATCAGAGTCGGCAAAGATTAGAATTAAACAGCTGGGATTTGATTTTGCAAAGTCACCAGTTAAACAGAAAACGCTTTTTACAATTGGTTATCCGAGTCGTGTTATCTCACTGTAAGCATAAGCACCTCGAAAAGGGGTGCTTCTATTATAAATAATGTGTCAACCAAGGGGTTGACGAATATAATTCTACAAACCATGAAAAATAGGAAAATAAATAAAATATATGAATTATATTTCGATACAAGAAATATAGTCCTAAAACAAATAAATATTGACATATAATTCAAATAACGTATAATAGTATGTAACAGGAGGTAGATAAAATGGAGTTTGACAGAAGCAGATTAATGAACAATATAACGACTTTGATAAAAGAAAAAAATATAAAAATAGGTGAGCTTGAAAATTCAGTAGGTATCAGTACTGGATATTTATCCAAAATGGCAAAGCCTGAAAATGAATCAATGCCGGGAATTGATTTAATATGGAAACTTGCAGAAAAACTTGGTGTAAGTGTAGATATGCTTGTTGGCGGTGATTTCAGCAAATCAAATGATAATTTGTTTTATCTTGTGAAATTCCTGCATGAATTGAAACTGGAAACAGATGTTCATGAAATAACATGGAGTAAATTTTCCAGCTACGATGCGGTTAAGGATCCATTAGATTTACCTGAATGGGATGATCTGGAATGCAATGTTGAAGAAAAAATAGTTACATCAAATATTACAGACAGATATGTATCCTTGTTTGATTCCCAAAGAAATCTTAAAGCAACAAAAGAAAATTTTTATGCGTTTGTAGATACACTTCATATTGTTCTTCTGTTCAAGTGCATAGAGACGGTTGAAAATGAAGAAAAAGTGGTTTATGAATTATACTCTGCAACGGACAATGGACCAAGTAATAACTATATTATTCCGTTGTGTTCCACATTGGAAAAAGACGGTGCGATATTTTTTGCTCTGAGTGATTTTTATGAATGCGTACAAAGGCACGATAAAGATATTCAGTTAAGAGAATCAGCACGAAAAGCAATTGGAGAATTTTTAAATCGTAATAATACAGAAGAATTGCCATTTAACTAGGAGGTGCAGCCTGAACATGGTAACAGAAAAAGTAAAAGGGGTAATTTCCTGCCCCATATGTAAAAAAGGAAAAGTAATAGCGTACGAAAGCGCATCAGGGAAATCATCAGTAGGATGTCACAATTGTGGAAGATACCTGTTGGTTGACTGGGATAAGATGACAGCCGTTGAAAATAAGACCTGTAAAAACGCCTATAAGATGGTTGTAAATAATTGAATAACAATTTGCTGACTGAGCAATAGGGGCGTTTGAATAAAAACAGCTACCACATAGCCAGAGCAGATTACCAGAGGAAATAAGAATGATCTTGTTTCCCTTGGTAATGTGCCCTGGCTATTTTTTTGTCCTTTTTGAGATTGTTTTTGAAACCGTGAGTTGTTCCTACATTACACAGAAGGATAAAAATACACGTCAGATTATGAAACTCGAATGGCTATTTTAAATTTTGTATCAAGATAAATCGGTCAGAAATTATTAGGTTGGTTAGGCAGATCATTTTTTATGCTGCTGATAACAAACCGTTAATGATGAAAAAGTCCCCCTTATATATTCTCCATTCGCCTGATTATATTTTGCGAAATAAATGAAACGGCAAGGAGAATAAGTAAGTGAGGATTAAAAAATGAAGTTTTGGTGCTTCTGAAAAAATATTTGAAATTTATTTTTAATCGTGCAAAAAGTCTGCACCTTTAAAAATTATTCTTAACTCACAAAGCAAGAGAACAGGAAGGAGGTGAGCGAGAGATGGCAAAGAAGAGCATGACACCAAGCGAACGCAGGGAAGCGATTCTTAAGGTTCTCTGTCAGAGAAGACAGGACAAGATTGACAACCTGGCATTTGAATTTGGCGTTTCAGTCCGGACTATAAAAAACGATATCGAAGAGCTGTCTCTCGCTTACCCGATCGAAACAGTTCGTGGCAGATATGGTGGAGGTGTAAAAGTGGCAGACGGATATTATGTCGGTCGCAATTACCTAAAACCAAAACAGCAGGAACTGTTAAAGAAACTGCAGTCAACACTTCAGGGTGACGACCTTGAGGTAATGAACAGCATCCTACGTGATTTTGCTTTGTAGAACATTATTGACGAGAACCCACGGCCATGAGAGCCGAATGTGAAAGGATGATTTTATTATGAAAAAGAAAATTTTTATCTGCAGCCCTTATCGGGGCAGAGTCGAGGAAAACAAAAAGAATGCAGTGAGCTACGCAAGGATCACTGCCATGTCAGGTGACGTTCCAATCGTACCACATCTCTATTTCCCATCATTCCTCGATGACAATATCCCAAACGAGAGAATGACAGGCATCGCAATGGGTCTTGAACTCATGGATATGTGCGATGAGGTGTATGTGTTCGGTTTCGACATCACGGAAGGCATGAAGTTTGAACTCGACCATGCAAAAGAAACAAGGAAGCCTGTAAGGCTTTATGATACAGATTTCAATCCCGTGAATGTCAGGACCATACCTGTGGATGAACGTGCGGATGCCAGATACAAGGGCATCATCAGAAATCTGAAGGTGTTGAAGTAGGAGGTCCGCCATGTCAGCAGTCAATGTCCGTTACGGACTATATCCGGGTGACCGCCTTATGGTCACTGCCGGAAAGAAAAAGAAGAGAGCAACTGTAGTAAAGGAGTACCCGTTCCATATTCTGATGGACTGGGGAAAGTACAAGTCCAGCGTAAACAAGATCGATGTGTATACAGGTGATGTGAAGCTGGCACGCATTTGAAAGGAGAGAACGCCATGAGTGAGGCATTGTTATTAGTGGCCGAGGGCTACGAGCAGATTGCTGCCGGAATCAGAAAGATGGTTGCAGCACAGAAAGATACACCAAAGAAAGAGGAGAAGCCTGTGAAGAAGGCTGAAAAGAAGGAAACTCCTGTGGCAGATACACCGAAGGAAGAAGCTGCACCGAAGGAGACAGCCGTTGACAGAAAGACGGTCCGTGCCTTCCTTGCGGACAAGTCCAGATCAGGAAAGACCTCGGAGGTAAAGAACCTGATCGAGCAGTTCGGATTCCAGAAGCTGTCAGATGTTCCTGATGAGAAACTGCCGGAACTGTACGAGAAAGCGCAGGTGCTCTAATGGGCGGACATGCAAGGTTCTCCCCATCGTCCGGTAAAAGACGTCTGGAATGCCCTCCATCGTTACTGTTGGAGGAGCAGTTTCCAGACGAAGAATCTCCATTCGCAGCAGAAGGGAGTGCCGGGCATGCGATGGCGGAGTACCTCATCAATAAGTATCTGAAGAAAAGGACTAAAAGACCTGTATCTGATTATTATTCGGATGAACTGCTCGAAGCCGTGGATGATTACGTGGAATATAACATCACCCAGATCGAACAGGCAAGGAAGGACTGTGATGAACCATTCATCGGAGTGGAACTGAAGGTCAGCCTTGCACACAGAATCAATGACTGTTTCGGTACTGCAGATATGGTGGTGGCCGATTCCCATAAGATCCACATTATCGATCTGAAGCTCGGCAAGGGTGTGGTGGTCGATGCAGAGCAGAATGTTCAGCTTATGATCTACGGACTGGGAGTGTTGGACATGCTTGGTTTCTTATATGAAATCGACACGGTGGAGCTTACCATCGTCCAGCCGAGGATCGAACATTTTTCTACTTGGGAGATATCAGCCGGGGAGCTGCTTGCATGGGGAAAGGACGTCCTTGAACCGGGAGCAGCAAAGGCTCTTTCAGGCGAGGGAGAGTTTAAAGCCGGAGATCACTGCCGATTCTGCAAGGCAAGATTTACATGCCGTGCAAGGGCAGAGGAGTATTTAAAACTTGCCCAGATGGAATTTGCCGAGCCGGCCCTTATGTCGGATGAGGAAATTGCAGAAGTCCTTTCCAAGGCAGATGCGCTGAAGAAATGGGCAGAGGAGGTTTACACCTATGCTCAGAATGAAGCAGTAGTTAACCATAAAGAATGGCCGGGCTATAAGCTGGTCCTGGGAAGAAGCAACCGTAAATATACAGATGAAGAGGATGTGGCAGAGGCAGCACAAAAAGCCGGATACACGGATATCTTCAAAAAGAGCCTGATCGGCATTACCGAGATGGAAAGGCTGATGGGCAAAAAGAAATTTAATGAGATCCTTGGTTCACTGGTGTACAAGCCTGACGGCAAGGTCACACTGGTGCCGGATTCAGATAAAAGAGAAGCAGTTAAAACAGCAACCGCAGAAGCGGATTTTAAGGAGGACTAAATTATGACAACAGCAAACTTAACCAAAGTAATCGTACCTTGCAGACTCAGCTATGCACACCTGTGGGAGCCGGATTCCATCAATGGAAGCGAACCGAAGTACTCTGTCTCCTGCATCATCGACAAGAATGATAAGGAGACCATTGCCAAAATCAAGAAGGCAATTGAGGTAGCAAAGGATGAAGGAAAAGGCAAGTGGGGCGGTAAGATCCCAGCGAACCTGAAGACACCGTTAAGGGACGGAGACATCGACAGACCGGAGGATGAGGCATATGCGGACAGTATGTTCTTAAATGCCAACAGCAAACAGGCACCTCAGATCGTGGACAGACAGGTACAGCCGATTCTTGACCAGAGCGAGGTATATTCCGGCTGCTACGGAAGGGTATCCATTACATTTTATGCTTACAACAGCAACGGCAACAAGGGCATTGCTGCCGGACTTGGAAATGTACAGAAGTTAAGGGACGGAGAGCCTCTCGGTTCCAGAGCCAATGCGAAGGATGAATTCGAGGCAGTGGATGCGGAGGACGATTTCCTCGCATAGAAACAAAGCAGCAGAGCATAGGAAGGGCGGTGGCATACACCGCCCGGATACATAAAGGAGATGTACTTTCATGGAAGAACTGATGAAGGAGCTTAACAGCATAAAAAAATATATCCCGTATAACACATACCGCACCATCAAAGGACAGATGAAGTCCGGCAATGTGGAAGCAGCAAGAACGGGGATCAGCAGAATAAAGAAAAGAGCGGAGGGACAGAAACATGGACACACTTGCAATTGATATTGAAACATACTCAGATGTGTCACTACCGGACTGCGGGGTACACAGGTATGCAGCATCGGAGCAGTTCGAGATCCTTTTGTTTGCATACAGTCTGAATGACGAACCGACACGGATCATTGACCTGGCATCCGGGGAGAAGATATCGGATAAGATCATGGAATATCTTACGGATGATTCCGTAATAAAGACCGCTTATAATGCAGCATTCGAGCGGAACTGTATCAATCGATTCTTCGGTCTTTCCTTAAAACCGGAAGGATGGAGATGCACGCTTGTACAGGCATCCATGCTGTCACTTCCGCTGTCACTGGAAGGAGTGGGGGAAGCCTTGAACCTTGATAAGAAAAAGATGTCCGAGGGAAAAGACCTCATCCGCTATTTCTGTATGCCGTGCAAGCCTACCAAGGCAAATGGTGGAAGGACAAGGAATCTTCCGTCCGATGCACCGGAGAAATGGGAACTGTTCAAGACATACTGCATCCGTGACGTGGATGTGGAAAAACAGATCAGGAATAAACTAACGAAGTTCCCGATACCGGACAGGGAGCAGGAACTTTACTGCATGGACCAGAGGATCAATGACAGGGGCATCATGGTGGATCAGGAACTTATCGGACACGCTGTGGCATGCGACCTTCTGTATAAGGAGACGGTAACGAAGAAGGCATATGAGATATCAGGACTGGAAAATCCAAACAGCGTATCGCAGCTTAAGGACTGGCTGAATGAAAAGGGCATCGAGGTGGATTCCCTTGCCAAGGCTGCCGTGGAAGAACTGGTGGAGAACACACAGGGAGATGTGGCAGAAATGATGAAGTTGAGACTTGCCATGTCAAAGACATCCGTAAAGAAGTACGAAGCAATGGAACGTTCGGTATGTCCTGACGGAAGGGTGCATGGATTATTACAGTTTTACGGGGCCAACCGCACGGGCAGATGGGCCGGCAGACTTGTGCAGATCCACAACCTTCCGCAGAACCATATGGAAGACCTGGAACTGGCACGCTCCCTTGTAAAGGAAGGCAGATATGACCTGGTGGAGCTTTTGTATGATTCCACACCGGATGTGCTTTCGGAGCTGATCCGTACTGCATTCGTGGCAAGACCCGGATGCAGATTCATCGTCAGCGATTTTTCAGCGATCGAGGCAAGGGTCATGGGCTACCTTGCCGGAGAGGGATGGGTCATGGAGGAGTTCCGTGGCACCGGAAAGATCTATGAGCAGACGGCATCCAAGATGTTCCATATCCCAATCGGAGAGATCACAAAGGGAAGCCCGTACCGTGCAAGGGGAAAGGTGGCATCACTTGCCTGTCAGTATGGCGGTGCGGAAGGTGCGCTTATCAGCATGGGAGCATTAAATTTTGTGGAAGAAGAGGAACTGAAAGGACTGGTGCAGTCATGGAGGGCAGCAAATCCGCACATCGTGAATTACTGGTATGAGATTGACGGTGCGGTAAAGGCAGCCGTGAAAGAGAGGAAGATGACAAAGGTCGGAATGGTGATGGTATATTACCAGTCCGGGATGTTAAAGATCGCACTGCCGTCCGGAAGGGTGCTGTCCTATGTAAGACCAAGGATGACCGTGAACCGCTTCGGCTCGGAAAGTGTCAGCTATGAAGGAATCGGCACGAACCGCAAGTGGACGAGGATCGAATCTTATGGCGCAAAATTCTGCGAGAACATCGTCCAGGCAACCGCAAGGGATGTACTGGCAGAGGCAATGCTCCGTCTGGAAAAGAAGGGATTTGATATCGTGTGCCACATCCATGATGAAGTGGTGCTTGAAGTGCCGGAGGGAACATCCTCGGTGGAAGAAGTCAATGAGATTATGGCGGTATGCCCTGACTGGTGTGAGGGGCTTCCGCTTAAGGCTGCCGGATTTGAAAGTCCGTTTTACAAGAAAGATTAGGAGGAACTTATGGGAGGATGCAACAGGGAAGGGTATCCGGATCCGACCGCAGGTATTGCAATCGGACGGGTTATGAAACAGGAAAAGCGTAAAAAGAAGGAGGTAAAGAAGGATGTTCGTATCGATCGGAAACTCAAGAATGGACAAAAAGTTTAACTGCACGGATATGACATATGAAGATTTTGTCAGCCGTCTGTCCAAGACAAAATATACTGCGGAAACAATGGAGCAGTACAGGAAGATGCCGAAAGGGCAGCAGGACAATATCAAGGATGTCGGAGGATTCGTCCTTGGAAAGCTGAAGGGCGGACGCAGGAAGAAGGACTGTGTAATCTCCAGATCCGCCATCACGCTTGATATGGATTACGGAACACAGGGCATCATTGATGAACTGGAAATGTTCTTTGACATGAAGATGGTAGTGTATTCCACACATAAACATACGCCGGAGAAGCCGAGACTGCGTATCATCATATTCCTGACAAGGGATGTGACACCTGATGAGTACGGGGCAGTCAGCCGTATGCTTGCATCGGATATCGGCATCGAACTTTTTGATGATTCCACCTATGAACCATCAAGACTCATGTACTGGCCGAGCACTTCCAGTGACGGTGAGTATGTGTTTCAGGAAATCGAAGGGAATGAAGTTGATCCCGATGAAGTGCTGTCCCGTTATAAGGACTGGCATGATGTATCAGCGTGGCCGGTCAGCAACCGTCAGGCATCTGTTGTGCAGAGGGATATCAAAAAACAGGCCGACCCGCTTTCCAAGGACGGACTGATCGGGGCCTTCAACCGCACATACACAGTGACACAGGCAATCGACAAATTTATCCCGGATGTGTACAGGCATTCAAGGGCGATTCCCGGAAGATACGATTATATCCCAGCGGACTCTGCTGCCGGAGTCGTGGTCTATGATGACCTGTTCGTATACAGCCACCATGCCACAGACCCATGCTGCGGAAAGCTGATGAATGCGTTTGATGTGGTAAGGCTTCATAAATTCGGTGACAAGGATGCAAGGGCAGCCGAAGGGACAGAGCCGGGAAAACTCCCATCTTTCAAAGCAATGCAGGATTTTGCTTCTGCAGATGAAGAAGTGAAGAACACACTTGCCAAGGAAAGACAGGAGCTGGCGGTACAGGAATTTTCCACAGAGTCGGATGAGGACTGGCAGAACAAGCTGGCACTTGACCGCAGGGGAAATATCAAGGATACACTGCAAAACATTGCACTGATCATCCGCAACGATGAGAATTTCAAGAACATCGTATACAACGAGTTCAAGGATACCATTGATGTCATCGGTCCGCTTCCGTGGAAACAGGTAAAACCCGGATGGAATGACTCTGACCTTGCAAATGCAAAAGTGTATTTCGAGAGGGTGTACGGGATCTGGTCGCCGACCAAGTTTAAGGATGCACTGCTTGCCGTAGTGTCATCCGACAGGCTCTACCATCCAATCAAGGATTATTTCGCAACGCTTCACTGGGACGGACAGGAGCGTATCGACACACTGCTCATCGACTACTTCGGTGCGAAAGATTCACCGTACACAAGGGCTGTCATCCGCAAGACACTGGTGGCTGCGGTAGCGCGTATCTATAAGCCGGGAGTAAAGTTCGACTCCATCCTCGTGCTGAATGGACCGCAGGGAATGGGAAAATCCACCTTCTTTGCCATACTTGGAAAGCAGTGGTTCTCGGACTCCTTATCCATTTCAGATATGAGGGATAAGACTGCTGCCGAGAAGCTGCTCGGAAACTGGATTCTTGAGATCAGTGAGATGAACGGTATCCGCAAGACGGAAGTCGAGGTAGTAAAGTCCTTTGTCACCCGTCAGGATGATAAGTTCCGTCAGGCATACGGAGTCAATGTAGAGTCGCATCCAAGAAAGTGCATCATTGTGGGAAGCACCAACTCCGAGGGCGGATTCTTACGTGACGTGACAGGAAACAGAAGATTCTGGCCCGTGCATGTGCCGGGGACAGGAAAACACCATCCGTGGGAGCTTGACTGTGTCGACCAGATCTGGGCAGAAGCGATCCATCTGTATAACGAAGGCGAGGAGCTGTTCTTAAAAGGTGCGGAGGCAGAGGAAGCATACAAGATGCAGCAGGAGGCAATGGAGTCGGATGACCGTGAGGGCATCGTGCAGGATTACCTTGACAGACTGCTGCCGGACAACTGGGCATCAATGGATATCTACCAGAGAAGGGCATTCCTTGGCGGAGGCGAGTTCGAGACGGTCGGTGTCAAAGGAACGGTCATGCGTGAGCGTGTGTGCATCATGGAGATCTGGGTGGAGTGCTTCGGCAAGGAGCGCCAGAACTTAAAGAAGGCAGATTCTTATGAGATCGAAGGCATCTTAAACAAGATCGGGGGATGGAAGAAGTATGATTCCAATACCACAGGCAAGACCAAAGTCCCCCTTTACGGAGTGCAGAAGACTTTTGTGCGGATGGATGAGAAACCAGAGGAAACACGTTAGGCGGTTTCCGTGGTTTCCCAGATGCAGATGGGCAACGGTAGTCGGAAACCGTGCTGACACCTTGGAAAATAAGGGGTTGCGGTTCTTAGTTTCCCAGTTTCCCATTAAATCCAGTTGAGAATTAAAAATAAAGATAAAAAGAGCAATTCATGTATATATGCGCGTATAGGAGTTAAAGGCATATGGCAACCGCAATCGGCAAAGGAGGTATCTGGTTTTGCTAGAAAGTACAGTAGAGAGACATTTGAGGGAAGAAGCTAAAAAGCGGAAAGGCATGGCGTTAAAGTTCGTATCACCCGGTATGAATGGAGTGCCTGACCGCATCGTCCTGATGCCGGACGGGAAAATGGCATTTGTGGAACTGAAAGCACCAGGGAAGAAGCCGAGACCGCTTCAGCTGAAGAGAAAGAGGATGCTTGAGAGGTTAGGCTTTCCCGTTTATGTAGTTGATAATATCGAACAGATTGGAGGTATCCTTGATGAAATACAAAGCACATGATTATCAGCAGTATGCGACAGATTTTATAATCGGACATCCCGTGAGCTGCCTGATCCTTGACATGGGACTTGGCAAAACGGTCATTACGCTTACGGCACTGTGGCTTCTGCTGTTTGACTATTTTGAAGTAAGACGTATCCTGGTGATCGCACCGAAGCGTGTGGCAGAAACAACATGGCCGGAAGAGATAAAAAAGTGGGAGCATCTTTACGGCATGACATTTGCCGTGGCAATGGGAACTGCAGGGCAGAGAAAGGAAGCACTTCTGTCAGGAGCCGATGTGACAATCATCGGAAGAGATAATGTTTCCTGGATGACAAAAAACATATTTTTTGATTTTGACATGGTCGTGATCGATGAGCTGTCGAGCTTCAAGTCCCCAAAGGCACAGCGATTTAAAGACATGAAAAAAGTAAGGCCGATGGTAAAACGTGTGGTTGGGCTTACGGGAACACCGGGAAACCTCATGGACTTATGGGCAGAGATCGGGATCCTTGATATGGGGCAGAGGCTTGGAAGATATATCGGTGGCTACCGTGACAGATTCTTTCTTCCGGATAAGCGGAATCGTGAGATCATCTTTTCGTATAAACCGAGGGAAGGGGCAGAAGAAAAAATATATGAACTGATCTCCGATATCAGCATTTCTATGAAAGCCGTGGATTATCTTGATATGCCGGAATGCATAAGCAACCGTGTGAACATATCCATGTCGGAATCCGAACAGGCGCTTTATGACAGGATGGCAGATGAAATGATTCTTGAATACGGGGAAGGACAGGACATCGATGCGGTAAATGCAGCAGCCTTAAGCAACAAGCTCCAGCAGATGGCAAACGGTGCAGTCTATGATGAATCCGGCAATGTCCGTAATATCCATGACAGAAAACTGGATGCACTGGAAGACCTGATCGAATCGGCAAACGGAAAACCGCTTCTAGTTGCATACTGGTTCAAGCATGACAGGGAACGGATTTTGAAACGGTTTCCGGCAAGGGATATCAATACAAAGAAGGATATCGAGGACTGGAATGAAGGAAAGATCTCGGTGGCGCTGATTCATCCGGCATCGGCAGGACACGGATTGAATCTTCAGGAAGGCGGTTCGACCATCGTATGGTTTTCACTTACATGGTCTCTTGAACTGTATCAGCAGTTAAATGCCAGACTTTACAGACAGGGGCAGAAACACACGGTCATCATAGAGCATCTAGTGACAGAAGGCACGGTCGATGAAGATATCCTCCGGGCAATCGAAAAAAAGGATAATACACAGAATGCAATGATGGAAGCAGTAAAGGCAAGGATTGGAGGTATGACGGATGACGGCAGAAGTAATGATGAAGGAATATAAGAATATGAAAAAGGAACTGACCGTGACTGAGTTCCAGCTCCGTCAGTTTCAGGGAGTGAGCGAACAGGACATGATCGATTCCATGTTTTATTCCCACCAGGAAGGGGAAAGGGTGCAGACGAGCACTCTTTCCGATAAAACGGCAAACATAGCAGTCAAGTATAAGGCTGCAATGGAAAGGGAGAATGACGAGTGGTACGGTTTCCTTTTTCACAGATATATGTTTCTGAAGGAAGAACTGGATTTTTTCGAGCATGCAGTGAACGGACTGGATGAAAGACATAGAAGCATTATTACGGATCTTCTGGATGAGGACATGACATGGGACATCATGATGGAAAGATACCATGTGAGCCATACGATGATAGCAAAATACAGAAAAGCAGCATTGAAGGAACTGGATAAACAGTATGAATTGAGGGACAGACAGGTGGAAGCCTTTGTCCTCGGATAGGAGGTTTTTATGTGTAAGCGTGGAGATATTTATTATGTGGATTTTGGAGAAAAAGATGGAAGCAAGCAGGGCGGTGTCCGTCCGGCACTGGTGGTAAGCAATAATAAGGCGAATAAGCATTCCCCTGTGGTCACGGTCGTTCCGCTGTCAGCCAGGGTGTGGAAAAAGAAGTATCTTCCGACCCATGTGCAGATCCCCAAAGGCAGCGGTCTGAACAAGCCGAGCATGGCACTGGCGGAACAGGTGGAAACACTTGATAAAACAAGACTTGGAGAAAGAATTGGTGAAGTGCTGGATGACATGGTCATGGAACAGATCACAGTGGCACTCCAGATACAGATAGGTGCATATGCAGAGTACAATTAAGGCAGTCAGACGGCTGTCTTTTTTGTTTGCGTTATGGTAAAATCTTAATATGCTTTTAATGTGTAAAATTGGGAAGGTGTGATATTTTATGTCTTATGAAGAAGATTATAGAGAACCGTATCGTGCAAAATGTGCTTGTGGAAAAGGCTATTTGCAATTTTACAGAATATATTTGTCAAATGACTGGGGACAGGAAAAAGAGAATGATACGGCAGTTGAGATTTTCTGTGACAGTTGTAAGGAGAAATATCATTACGAAAGAAATTATGGCAATGATTATTTAGTTCCGAATGGGTTAGCGTTTCCAAAACAAAGACCCGAATTGGACAGAAAATATTCGTATGATGATAAAGAAAAACTTGTAAAAAAATATGGCAGAGAAAAAATAGCTGCTATGGTGGCAGATATGACTGCACCAAAACATAGATTTATAAAGAATCTGGAAAACGAAGATGCCATTAGTTTTGCAAATTCGTGGGCACAGTGGTACAGAAAGAAGTCACTGGCACCGATGGTGTCATATTTACAAAAAATATTGGATGAATATGATGATATAGAAAAGAGTATTGCAGCTAAACAACCATATAATAAAAAATATGAACAGGAATGCAGTATCTTTTCAAGGAAGATAATGGAAACAGAGAAAAAGAGCTGTCGGCTATCATTCCAATATGATAAGGAACGAGATGAAGCTGAACAAGAGCGAAGGAGAAAAGAGCAGGAACAATATGAAGAAAAGCACAGATATGATGATTTTGAGGCAGTAGTTCACTATGATTCTTCGTATAAAAGAGATTTTTCGAATCAGTATTGGGACAGCTATTTTATAAAAGAGTGTATAGATCCACAGCATTTATCATTGGATAAATCGGGGGATGGAAAACCTATAATAACAATTGCAAAGAAATATGCATGTGTTTGTCAAATCTGTGGAAAAGAAGAGGACATACTTTCATCTAACATGAAAATCCTTTATGATGAGGACAGAGGTTATTATTTGGATAAATGCTGTAGTTGTCATGAGGTATCATCTTTTGAAGCAAAAACAATGGATATATTGGATCAGCTAGGGATTACTTATATCAGGGAAAAATCTTTTGATGGCTTAGTAGGTGATTCGGGCAGAGGGCTTCGTTTTGATTTTGTATTATCTAAATCTGCTGATAAAGATGGAAAACCAATCATTGATCTGGCTATAGAACTACAGGGACCGCATCATTATAAAAAAGGTTATTATGATGAATTTGGAACTTATGTGGCAGAGGATAACAGTATTGCATCAGATAGATTTAATCGGCAGATAAAGTATGATGAGAGAAAAAGACAATATTGCGAGCAGAACGGTATCAGTTTAGAGTGCATCAAGTATACGGCATCAAATGATCAGGAACGTTTAGAAAAAGCAATCAGAAAAATACTTAAGGAGCATGGTTATAAATACTTTGTGGAAAGCGAGAAACATGATGATTGGATGGTGTACTAGAGGTTCACTAAAGGTGTACTGACTTTTTAATTTACATCTGCTATGATTAAGATGGCAAAAAAGAAAGGGAGCGGAAACGCTCCTTTTTATGTTGCCATAAGGCGGTGTCTTTCCAATCCTTTCACACCGCCCGTGTACATAGAAGGGAGGAATGGCGGATGCCGATGAAACCAAAGAAGCCGTGCAGACACCCCGGATGTCCGAAGCTGACAGATGGACTGTACTGCGAGGAGCATGAAGCACTGCACCGTGGTGACAGGGCGAGCAGCAGCAAGCGTGGTTACAACAGGCAGTGGCAGAAGGCAAGGGTAAGATATCTGAAGGCACATCCTTTGTGTGTTCAGTGCTTAAAGGAAGGTCATGCAGTGACAGCAACCGTGGTCGATCATATCAGACCGCACCGTGGTGATCCCGTCCTGTTCTGGGACGAGAAGAACTGGCAGAGCCTTTGCAAGCCCTGTCATGATAAAAAGACATGGAACGAAGATAACAATCCGGAGTATCGGTTCTGACGGCAGACCGTGGGGGTATCTGAATCTCTACAGGCTGAACCGCTGAAGACCGATGGCCCCCTTTGCGTGAATTTTCGCAGAATTAAACAGGGGGGATATAAAAAGGGTATGGTAATTTTCGCAGAATGTACTTAAAACACGGCAAAAAGGGGTATTTCTTTTTGCCGGAAAATCAGGAAAAAAGCATTATTTAAGGCTGGAAAACAGTGTAAAAACATTGTTTTTCCGGTCTTTTTTTGTGTGCCGGAAGGAGAGTGGAAAGGATGACGGACGCACAGGCAAAGCAGATCAATGAGATGCGGATGAAGGGGATGGGATATAAAGCCATCGGAATGGCAATCGGACTGTCCCGTGACATCGTAAGGAATTACTGCAAGAGACATAACCTTGCCGGATACGCCACGGTGGTTTCAAAAAATATGAAACTCATGGTGGACGGTAAAGAGGTGTGCCACTTCTGCGGTAATCCGATCACGCAGCCGAAGACTGGCAGACCGAGAAGGTTCTGCTGTGAAAAATGCAGAAGGGAATGGTGGAAGGCACACCCGGAAGCAGTGAAGAAAAGCGAGAAGGCTTCCTACACGCTTGTATGTGAGCAGTGCGGGAAGCCTTTCATTTCCTATGGAAACAAGAACAGAAAATACTGCGGCCGTGAATGTTATTTCCGGCACAGATTTTTAGCAGAGGAGGATATGGAAGATGCAGTTTCAGAGTTATAAAATAGCAGACCTTATCCCGGCTTCCTATAATCCGAGGAAGAAGTTAAAACCGGGTGATAAGGAATATGAAAAAATCAAGAACTCCATTAAAGAGTTTGGTTATGTCGAGCCGATCATTATCAACTCAGACATGACCATTATCGGAGGACACCAGAGAGCCACGGTCCTTGCAGACCTCGGGTACACGGAAGTGGAGTGTATCGTGGTCGATATTGACAAGACCAAGGAAAAGGCACTCAATGTTGCCCTTAATAAAATTACGGGTGAGTGGAATAAGGAACTTCTGGCAGATCTCATCAAAGACCTTGAGGATTCAGCGTTTGATGTCGGCATCACGGGCTTTGAACCGCCAGAGATCGAACAGCTTTTTAATTCCGTGCATGATAAGAAGATCACGGAAGATGACTTCGATGTGGAAGCGGAGCTTGCAAAGCCGACCGTGGCAAAGACAGGGGATGTATGGCTACTTGGAAAGCACCGTGTCATCTGCGGTGATTCCATTCTGCCGGAAACATATGAAAGGCTGATGGATGGACGGAAAGCAAATCTTGTCCTGACTGATCCGCCATACAATGTAAATGTTGAGGAAACGGCCGGCAAGATCAAAAATGACAACATGCCGGATGAGGATTTCTATAAGTTCCTGTTTGCTGCATTTGTAAATATGGAACAGTCAATGGAACAGGATGCTTCCATTTATGTATTCCATGCGGATACGGAGGGGCTGAATTTCAGAAAGGCATTCAAGGATGCCGGATTTTATCTTTCCGGGTGCTGCATCTGGAAGAAGAATGCACTGGTTCTTGGAAGAAGCCCGTATCAGTGGCAGCATGAACCGTGTCTGTTCGGATGGAAGAAGGGCGGGAAGCACCAGTGGTATTCCGACAGGAAGCAGACCACAATCTGGGAATATGACCGTCCGAAGGCAAGCAAGGACCATCCGACCATGAAGCCTGTGGCGCTTATGGCATACCCGATCCAGAACTCCTGCATGAGCAACTGCATCGTGCTTGATCCGTTCCTTGGTTCCGGTTCTACGCTGATCGCCTGTGAACAGACACACCGTATCTGCTACGGCATCGAACTGGATGAGAAGTTTGTGGATGTGATCGTAAAACGCTACATTGAACAGTGCGGTTCGGATGCGGATGTATTTGTCATCCGTGACGATATGAAAATTTCATATCAGCAATTATGCAGGGGAGGGCAGTATAATGAAACAGATGACCTTCCTTGATCTATGTTCCGGCATCGGTGGCTTCAGGCTCGGTCTTGAAACTGCCGGTCATAAATGCATCGGGTACTGTGAATATGATAAATTTGCAAGAGCCTCATATGAGGCAATGTATGATACGGAAGGAGAGTGGAAAGCTCATGATGTCACAAAACTCAAACCCGAAGATGTCCCTTATGCAGACATCTGGTGCTTCGGATTCCCATGCCAGGACATCTCCGTTGCCGGAAAACAGCGGGGACTGGTCGGAAAAAGAAGTGGAATATATTACAACATTATTGACCTCCTCAAAGGCAAGGAGGAAAGTGCTAAACCCTCATACCTACTTGTTGAGAACGTTAAGAACCTGTTATCGATCAATGCAGGATTCGATTTTGCCTCAGTTCTGTCTGAAATGGACGAAGCAGGGTATGACTGTCGGTGGCAGGTGCTTAACTCCAAAAACTTCGGAGTCCCGCAGAACCGTGAGCGTGTGTTCATTATCGCAAATCTTAGAAGCAGAGGTAGACGAGAAATATTACCTCTCACCGGAGAAAACGCAGCAGCTCTTAACCAGCTTATAGGAGGTATGCAGGGCTACCGTGTTTATGGGACGGACGGCATTTCCGCAACCCTTGTGGGGAATGCGGGCGGTGTCGGGGCCAAGACGGGTCTTTACTTCATCGACCAGAGCAACCATGATCCGAAGATCACGGATACGGCAAGATGCCTGACAGCGAGGTACACAGCCGGGATGACCAACCATACCGCCATGAACTCAGCCGTGTTGGAAGTCCACCCGGTGCTTACACCGGAGCGGATGGAGAAACGGCAGAACGGAAGAAGGATGAAAGAGGACGGAGAGCCGATGTTCACCCTGACCTCTCAGGACAGGCACGGTGTGTATGTCTGTGAGAAGGTGGATTCCGTCAAAGTAAAAAATGCTACAAAGGCAGGATATGAAGTGGCACGGGAAGGGGACGGTATCAACCTTGCCTACCCGGACAGTGAGACAAGAAGGGGAAGGGTCGGAAAAGGATGCTCCCAGACATTGGACTGTTCCGGGCAGATGGGAACGCTCATGAGGGGCGGCCGCATCAGACGGCTGACTCCGAGGGAGTGCTTCCGTTTACAGGGATTTTCTGATGAGCTTTTTGACCGTGCCTCTGCCGTCAACTCCGATGCACAGCTTTATAAACAGGCCGGAAATGCAGTCACCGCAACGGTCGCTTATGCGGTTGCAATGTCGCTTCCAGAGTCCAGGAGCTGACATTACATTTTCTTTTGGAAAGTACCATTATCTGCTTGACTATACGGGCATTCAGAGTGATATATGGTACTACCAAAAGGAAAGGAGATCCGTAGAATGGAAATTATTACAAACGCTGAGAACAGGAAAGAATTAGTAAAAGCCTTATCCGGACATTTCGGACAGAGGTCAGAATACCTTGGACCGCCATCCTTTGCATACCGCATCGGAAGCATCACGGTGGACAGGGATGCAAAGGTCATACTTGAAGATGACAGCATGGAAGACGAGGTGAGAAGAGTGCTTTTCCAGAATGATGTGGCAGAAGAGACACAGGAAACACAGACGGAAGAACCGGAAGCGGAGATTAAAATACCAATCGGCAGCATGACACCACAGGGCATCATCAACCTGATAAATATGATGCATTCCAAACAGTACCTTATCAACAGGGCAGTCGGCAGGGAGTGCATTTCCATAGCAGACAGCCTTATAAATGCCCTGGCCGAAAGAACTTTCGAAGATACGGAGACGGCAGCAGGGTTCATTACGGAACAGGGCGGATGCAGCGGTGTCACCTTTGCAGACGGGATCATTGAGTTCACGGGATTTCCGCATACCGATAACATGATGGAATACTGCAGACTTGCATCGGCAATTGTAAAGAAAGCATCGGAACAGAAACGTGTGAATCCGAAACAGACCATTGAAGAGAATGAAAAATATTACATGAGGGCATGGCTGGTATCCATCGGATTTGGAGGGAGCGAAGGAAAGGAAACAAGATCCTTCTTCCTTAAGGGGCTGAAAGGTCATACGGCATTCCGGACTCCGGAAGATGCGGAAAGGTGGAAAGCCAACCGCAGGGCAGAAAGGGGGGCAACGGTATGTTCGGAGTAAGCAGACAGACACTTGAGAGATTGAGAAAGGAATATCCTTCGGGAACCAGGGTGGAGCTTATCCGCCTTGATGATCCCTACCGAAAGATCCCGTCAGGGACCATCGGAACGGTGGAGTTTGTGGATGATGCAGGACAGCTCCACACGGTATGGGACGGACACGGGGCACTGGCGATGATCTATGGAGTGGATGAATGGAGAAAGGTAAAAGACTGATGGATAAGATTGTGACAGTATATTATGGAAAAGAAGAATCATGGGAATCAAAAGAAGCCGCGGAGCAGTTCTTCCTTCGAGCCATGATGGGATCGGATGGCAGCGAAAGGGAACGCTATACAAATATCTACATAAAACTGCAGATGGGGATGACCTTCTGCACAGATGAAGAATTTTAAAAGGGGAGAATGAAGTGAAAGAAGTCAGAGGAAAGCTGATGGCATTGATGAAAAAGCATCAGATGGATATAACGGAATTTTCGGAAAAATCTGGAATAAAGGAAGAACGGGTGGAACGGCTGCTTGGAGGCAGGGGAAAACCTAGCCATTTGGAGCGGATGTGTATCGCAGAAGCTTTTGGGATGACAGAGGAAGAGTTACAGGATATAGAACCGCTTTCTCAGACAGAGGTCAGGGAGGTGCAGACAGATGGCATTGAAAAAGTGATCGCAGAACGGCTTCAGGAAATCGTAAAGATTCATGGGATAGGAATTCCTGAACTTGCAGAACGATGTGGTTTAAAAAGACAGAGAGCAAAGAAACTTATGAATGGTGAAGTTAAGATGAGCATTGCAGAAGCAGTCAGCATCGCCAATGAATTTCAGGTCTCTTTGGAATATCTGTTAGGAAGATATCCATATCCGCTGCCAGCACCACAGACAGATGAAGAATGGTTGCTGTACGAAAAACTCGGACAAATGGATGAAAATGAAGCTCAGAAATATTTAGAAATGATGATGCCGATGAAAAGGGACTTGCCATAATTTACACAGTTTTCCCTTGAAATCTTTGTGTAGTTTATGGCTCACATATAACTGGATATATGTGTGTTTTAGAGCGAATATGTACCTACCGAAAGGGAAGAAAACAAACGGAGGTACAAGCCATGAACGAAAGGATTACAAAGCAAATCGAGGAAATGAAGAAACAGACCATCGGGGTCGAGGTTGAGATGAACAACATACGAAGGGATAAGGCTGCAGAACTTGCAGCGGCATTTTTCGGAACAGGAAGATTTGAAAACACGGCTTCCAGAAACGGATATTATACATGGTCAGCATGGGATGCAAGCGGAAGGGAATGGAAATTCCAGAAGGATGTCAGCATTGCGGGACCGGATGATAAAAAATGCGAGCTGGTCACACCGATCCTTCACTACGAAGATATCGAACTTCTCCAGGAACTGATAAGAAAGCTCAGACATGCGGGAGCCAAGAGTGATGCAACAAGGGGATGCGGAGTCCACATCCACATCGGAGCAAAGGGACACACACCGCAGACTTTACGAAACCTTGCAAACATCATGGCGGGACACGAGAACCTTTTAGCGGATGCCTTAAACCTCGACAGCTGGCGGATGAACCGCTACTGCAAAACGGTAGACCCAAGATTCCTTAAGGAACTCAATAAAAAGAAACCGAAAACGATGGCAGCCCTTGCAGACATCTGGTACACGGCAAACGGGGCAAGCTACGGAAGAGACCATCATTACAATGACAGCCGATACCATATGTTAAACTACCATGCAACATTCACAAAGGGAACGGTCGAGTTCAGAC